>Ga0308164_10000095_pt1 | contig 259447 bp, 233 predicted proteins | sample PhyTR2_FD_201031 | JGI IMG/M metagenome (GOLD analysis project Ga0308164, IMG submission 201031) | Phyllosphere microbial communities from UC Gill Tract Community Farm, Albany, California, United States - DLSLT.R2 | ecosystem: Host-associated > Plants > Phyllosphere > Unclassified | place...
CCAGATCGTCAGCGCTGCCAACAAGCACGAAAACATTACCCAGACGGTGCACTTCGTCGACGACCTGTCGCACAAGAACCGCCTGCTGGACCACCTGCTGCGCGACGAGTCGCTCGACCAGGCAGTTGTTTTCACCGCCACCAAGCGTGACGCCGACACCATCGCCGACCGTCTGAACATCGCCGGCTTCTCGGCTGCCGCACTGCATGGCGACATGCACCAGGGCGCCCGTAACCGCACGCTCGACAGCCTGCGTCGCGGCCAGGTGAAAATCCTGATCGCTACCGACGTTGCCGCCCGCGGTATCGACGTGCCGACGATCACCCACGTGTTCAACTACGATCTGCCGAAGTTCCCGGAAGACTACGTCCACCGCATCGGCCGTACCGGCCGCGCCGGTCGTAACGGCCGTGCGATCTCGCTGGTCAACCACGCCGAAGGCATGAACGTCAAACGCATCGAACGCTTCACCAAGCAATTGATTCCGGTGAACGTGGTCGAGGGCTACGAGCCGAAGAAATCGGGCATGGCACCACGCTCGACCTCGCGTCCAGGCGGCTGGAAACCAGGCGACAACCGTGGCGGCGCCAAGCCGGGCCAACGCAGCTTCAGCAATCCTAACGCACCACGCAAGGAAGGCTCGGGCGGCGGCTACAAGGGTAGCAACCCGCGCAGCACCGACGGCGCCCGTCGCAGCTACGGCGATCGTTAATCGCGATTTGCAAGCTGACTAGGTATTAGAATGGCCACCGGAGCGATCCGGTGGCCATTTTTATTTGGGCGCGCGGTTGCTTACGCGTGGAGGTGCTTTTGGGCTACCATGCATGTCACATCCCCTCCTCTACCGAAAGTTTCATCGTTGACTGCCCGTATTCTTTTCCGGCTTGCCGGCGCACTGTGGCTGGCAGTTGCCGCCCTGCCCTCCGCCACGGCAGCGCCCACTGCACAGGCATTGATGGCGCAAGCACGCGTGGCCGTGGGTGGCGAGGCCTGGCGCAACGTCACGACGCTGCAGACGCAGTTCGTGCGCAGCTATGGTGGCAATGGCGGCAATACGGGTAATGACGATCACGAGGAAGCCGGCAGCAGCGACCTCGATTTCGTCAGCGGCCGCTATGCGCAGCGGATTCCGTCGTCGGCAGTGGCGCGGCAGATGTCGCGCTCGGACGGGCGCGATTTCTGGCAGCAGCGCATGGGCCGCGTGGAAAAGCTCGACGCCGCTGCGCCCAATCCCGAACAATACCTGCGCCGGCAATCGTACGGCTGGTGGTTCGCGCGCGGCAACGGCAAGGCAAGCAAGCTGGAACTGCGCGGGCCGCGCCGGCATGGCGGCGTCGATTACGCCGTGGTGCAGGTGACACCGCAACGCGGCGCACCGTTCGATGTCTGGATCAACACCGCCACCGGCCGCGTGGAACGGCGCCAGGAAGTCGTCGATGGCAAACTGCTCACCGTCGATTACCGCGATTTCCGCCGGGTGGACAAGGTCATCATGCCGTTCGAGGAACGCACGCGCGACGGTCGCGACCAGCGCGATGAAGACGTGCTGCGCGTGACCAGCATGGTGCTGAACCGTCCTGCCGCGCAACTCGACTTCACGCTGCCGGCGCCGGCTGCCATCGACGGCTTCGGCGCCGGACGGCGGTCGGTGACGATACCGTTCGAGCCGTGCCAGGCGCACATCTGCGTCGCGATGACATTGAACGGCCAGGGACCATTTCGCTTCATCCTCGACACTGGCGCGCGCAACGTCATCAGCAACAAGCTGCACCGGCGCTTGCAATTGCCCGTGCAGGGCGTGGCCGTATTGTCCGGCATGGGACCGCAAAGCGAGCGCGGCATGCTCACCACGATCAGGGAAATCGGCCTGGCCGGCCTGACCCTGAACCAGCAGGCATTTTTCACCAGCCCCACGCTCGACAACCTGCCCATCGACGGCACCATCGGCTACGAATGGCTGTCGCTCACGCCCACCCGCATCGACTATGCGGCGCGCCAGATCACGTTTTACGATCCCAGGGATTTCGTTTATCGCGGCGCGGCCACGGCCATCCCGCTCACCTTCCACGACCGCACGCCGCAGGTGGCGGCCAAGCTCGACGGCTTGCCCGGGATGTTTACCATCGATACCGGCAGCGACTATTCGCTGACGATGAACCAGTCGTTCGTGGAGCGCCACGGCCTGGTGGCCAAATACGGCGCCGGCGACGTGGTGCAAACCGCGCAAGGCATCGGCGGCAAGAGCCGGGTGCTGGCCACGCAAGGCAAACTGTTTGAAATCGGCGACGTACGCATTGCCGATCCCACGCTGGAACTGGCGACCCACGCCGGCGGCCTGCTCAATGGCACGACTGGCACTGCGATTGCCGGCAACATCAGCAACGGCATCCTGCGCCAGCTCGACATCGTGTTCGACTACCAGGGGGGCAAGCTGTACCTTACCCCCAATTCGGCCACCTCGAGCAACAAAGCCGACGCCACCAACTAGCACTTAACCAAGCATCCAACCAAGCCAGCCATGCCAACAACAATAAAATCGCCAGCAAGCCCAGCGTTCTCGCGCTACCAGAAAATCGTCGTCGCCCTGCTCGCCTTCCTGCAGTTTGCCGTGATTCTCGACTTCATGATCATGTCGCCGCTGGGCGCGGTAATTATGCCGGCGCTTGCCATCGGTCCGGCCGAATTCGGCCTGGTGGTATCGGCCTATGCGTTCAGCGCCGGCATTTCCGGCTTGCTCACGGCCGGATTTGCCGACCGTTACGACCGCAAAAAACTGCTGCTGTTCTTTTACACCGGGTTCATCCTCGGCACCGTGTGGTGCGGGCTGGCGCAGAGTTTCGAGGCGCTGGTAATCGCACGCGTGGTGACCGGCTTGTTTGGCGGCGTGATCGGGTCCGTGGTGCTGGCGATTGCCACCGACCTGTTCGCACCTTCCATGCGGGGCCGCGTGATGGGGCTGATTCAGACCGCGTTTGCCGCCAGCCAGGTGCTGGGCATCCCGATCAGCATTTATCTGTCCAACCACTGGGACTGGCACGTGCCGTTCCTGGCGCTGGCCGCTTTCGGCCTGGTTGGCGGCCTGGTGGTGGCGTGGCAGATGGAGCCGGTCAATGCCCACCTGGACAAGCCGCAGGAACACAGCCCCTGGATGCACCTGTATCACACGGTCAAAGTGCCGCACCACCTGCTGGCGTTTGCCACCACCGCCTTGCTGACCATGGGCGGCTTCATGCTGATGCCGTTCAGCAGCGCCTACATCGTCAACAACCTCGGCATCGACATGCAGCATTTGCCCACCGTGTACCTGGTCACCGGCATTTGCACCATCTTTGCCGGGCCGATGATCGGCCGTATCGCCGACAGGCGCGGCAAGTTCCCGGTGTTTTTGTTCGGCACCATTGTCTCGATCGTCACCGTGGTGATTTATACCCACCTGCCCCGGATCTCGCTGCCGGTGCTGATCGTGCTCAACGCCATCATGTTCGTGGGGATATTCTCGCGCATGATCCCGTTCCAGGCGCTGGCCGCCTCGATCCCGCCGCCCACCCAGCGCGGCGCCTTCAACGCCATCAGCGCATCGCTCCAGCAACTGGCCGGCGGCGTGGCGTCGGTTGTGGCGGGACACATCGTCAGCCAGGGCGCCGATGGGCGCCTGCAACACTTTGATGTGATCGGCTATTTGATGGTGGCGACGTCGCTCGGCTCGTTGGTGCTGGTGCGCATGCTCGACCAGCGCGCCCCGGCTCGGCCGTAACGGATGTGCGCTAACGCACACTACTGCTGCATGATCAAATATGACGAGAGTTTTACTACATTCAAATCACATATAAAAAAGTTCAATAAAGTTTCCATGTAGCACTATTTCATTTATAATTCTGGACATTAGACGATTAACTAATCTCTCGAAATGGAGTAAGTGCATGAACCCCAGGAATATGGATGCAGCCTGCCTGCGCGCCCTGCGCCGCCGTGGCCACTCGGATGCGACGATTATCGCCATGAGCCCTGAAGAAGCGTTTTGCGAGTATTGCGCCTATCACGGCATCATGAACTTGCAGCCGAACACGCTGCAAATGCTGGACAAACTGCGCGATGCGCCGCCGAAGCAGCAGTTGGCGAATTAGCAGCGAGCGCACCCGGAAAGAAAAAAACCACCTGCGGTTGCCCGGAGGTGGTTTTTTTTGAGACAGCAGTATCTGCTTACTTGTAAAACGCGGTGACCACGCCTTTGAGCTTGATCAGCATCGGGTTGCCGCGGCGATCGACTGCCTTGCCGGCTGGTACTTTGATCCAGCCTTCGCTGATGCAGTACTCGTCGACATCCATGCGTTCTTTGCCGTTGAAGGTGATGCCAACTTCGTGTTCGAACACGGCGGCAACGTGGTGCGGGCTGCGCGGGTCGATCGACAGGCGATCTGGCAGCGCAGGCTGTTGTGGGGTTTGGATAGGTTCGTTCATCCCATAATTATATCAGCTGGTTTTGACGATCAACTGCGCCGCGCGCCGCAATTTTGGATACACCATCGGCACCGTCAGCATGGTGCTGGCAATGGCCATCAGCAGCAGCGCGGTAAAGGTCTCGTTGGTGATCAGGCCCTTGTCGAGCAGGATGTTGGAAAAGATGATCATGATCAGCGCCTTGGTCTGCAACAGCCAGCCGATGATGGACGCTTCGCCCGGCCCCCATTTCAGGATACGGCCGGCAATGTGCGTGCCGATCAGCTTGCCCGACAACGACGCCGCCAGCAGCACTGCCGCCGCGATGAACACGGCCGCTCCGCCCACCGCCCAGTTGGTGCGCAGGCCCGCGCTGAGGAAGTACACGGGCATGATGGTGATCAGGACGGTCTGGCGCATGAAGTCCAGCCGCTGCTGGGCGAACCAGTGCGCATCCATCACGGCGCCGGCCAGGAACGCGCCCACCATGTAGTGCAAGCCGGCCCAGTCGGCCGCGAACGATACTGCCACCAGCCAGATCAGCGCGACAAACCATCGGTCGCGCTCCTCGAGCCTGGCCATCAACATGCGGAACAGCCGGGTGGCAACGATGAACACCACGATAAAACCCAGCTGGCGCGTGACGCGGTCCCAGTCGAGCATGATCACGGCCAGCACCGCCCAGATGGCGATGTCGTCGAGGCTGGCGTAGCGCAGGATGCGCTGGCCGATGTTCTCGCGCAGGATCTCGAGCTTTTCCATCAGCAGGATCAGGATCGGCAGCGCCGTCACCGCGCACGCCATGCCCACGCCCAGCACGAACTGCCACGACTGCGCCCTGGGGCCGATCCAGCCGGCAAAGCCCAGCATGCCGGCGGCGGCGATGCAACCGAACAGCAGCGGCGTGCCCAGCGCCAGGCTGGCAGTAATCGTGCTCTCGCGCCGGTGCTCCCACGCCTTTTTCAGATCGAGTTCGATCCCGGCCAGCATCACGAAAATCATCACCGCCCACCAGGCGATGCCGTTGAGCGATTGCACCACCTGGGGATTGAACACGAAGGTGTAGTACTCGGGATAGGCGCGGCCCAGGATGCCGGGCCCGAGGATCACGCCGTTGATAATCTGAACGATCACCAGCGGTGCATAGTAGTCGGTGCCGCCCACGCGCCAGATCAGGTAGGGCACGGCAAAAATCAGCAGCATCGCGATCAGGAAAATTTCGGTAGTACCCATGTGCATGGTGGTGTCCCCGGATATTATAGGTTTATGAAAACGTTATCATAGCCATCTTGGCGTGACGAATAAACAAATAATTACTTGCCTACTCAAGCATTAATCACGTAATATTCAAGGAATTTACAAGCAAATCGAGGAGCAAGTGATGGAACACGACAATCGGCCAGTGGCGGCCAGCCTGGAATTCACCCTGCGCCTGGCCCGTGCGCAAGCCACGCTGGTACGCCGGCTCGACCAGGTGTTGGGCGGCTACCACGGCATCAGTTTTGGCGACTTCATGCTGCTGCACTACCTGAGCCGCGCGCCGGGCGGTCGCCTGCGCCGGGTGGACCTGGCCGAGCGCCAGGGCCTGACCGCCTCCGGCGTTACCCGCACCCTGCTGCCACTGGAAAAAATCGGCCTGGTCGAACGTCAGCAAGACCCGCGCGACGCCCGCGTGGCCTACGCCGCCATCACGCCCACCGGGCGCGAGCTGCTGGACAACGCGGTGGTAGTCGCCGAGCAGATCAGCCGTGACTTGCTGCGCAGCTGCCCGCCAGCGCAGTTGAGCGAAATGAGCACGGCGCTGGGCCTGATCGCCGGCATGAACGCGTCCAATTCCTGACCTGCACACGAGAGGATCGCCATGGAAACCAAATGGCTCGAAGACTTCATCTCGCTGGTGGAGACCAATAACTTCAGCCGCTCGGCGGCGCTGCGCCATGTGACGCAACCGGCGTTCTCGCGCCGCATCCAGTCGCTGGAAAACTGGCTCGGCACGGATCTCGTGGACCGCACGTCGTACCCCACCCGCCTGACCCCGGCCGGCATCGTGTTCTACGAACAGGCGCTGGAGATGCTGGCGCAGATCAACGGCGCGCGAGACATGCTGCGCTCCAAGCGCGCGGCCGCGCAGAACAGCATCGACCTGGCCGTCCCCCACACGCTGTCGCTGACGTTCGTACCCAAGTGGCTCACTGCGCTGGAAACCGATTTTGCACCGATCAACAGCCGGCTGATGGCGGTCAACGTCCACGACGCCGTGCTGCAACTAGTGGAAGGCGGTTGCGACCTGCTGCTGTGCTATCACCATCCGCGCCAGCCGGTGCAGCTCGACCCGTCGCGCTACGACATGCTGGTGCTGGGCCGCGAATCGCTGCGCGCCTACGCCCGGTGCGACAAGAACCGCGTGCCGGAATTCGTGCTGCCCGGCACCCGCAAGGCGCCGCTGCCGTTCCTCTCGTACACCAACAACGCTTACCTGGGCCGCATGGTGGAACTGATCCTCAGCGACGCCAAGCCGCCGCTGCACCTGGAACCCCACTACGAAACCGACATGGCCGAAGGCCTGAAAATGATGGCGCTCGAAGGCCGGGGCATCGCATTTTTACCCGAGTCTGCGGTCACGCGTGAACTCAAACAAAAGCAGCTGGCGCGGGCCGACAACAACAGCGCCGATTGGGAGATCGAGATGGATATCCGCCTGTACCGCGAACGCCCATCGGCCCAGCGGCGCGGCAAGGCCATCGTGGGCCGCCTGTGGGATTTCCTCGAGCAGCGCCAGAACGAGAAGGCGCCGCGCCGGCGCGTGCCGGCCTCGGAGAGATAACCGCAAAAATAGTAAAAATAATGTAACTATGCGTCTTTTGCATAACCGGATGCGCAGACGGCATTGGCCGCTCCTGCGGCGCAGTCCTATGATTCGACACACTGGAACAACGCCAAAAGCCCGGTTCCAATATAACGAATTCTTGACGAATCCACAGGAGCACACGCATGACCACCGCGCACCAGCAGCACGTATTGCCTTCCTACCTCAATCCCGACGACCTGGGTCCATGGGGCGTCTATCTGCAGCAGATCGACCGCGTGACGCCGCATCTCGGCTCGCTGTCGCGCTGGGTGGAAACCCTCAAGCGCCCCAAGCGCATCCTGACGGTCGATGTGCCGATCGAACGTGACGACGGCACCATCTCGCACTACGAGGGTTACCGCGTGCAGCACAATATGTCGCGTGGTCCGGGCAAGGGCGGCGTGCGCTTCCACCAGGACGTGACGCTGTCGGAAGTGATGGCATTGTCGGCGTGGATGACGGTGAAAAATGCAGCGGTCAACGTGCCATACGGCGGCGCCAAGGGCGGTATCCGGGTCGATCCGAAAACCCTGTCGCGCAACGAACTGCAGCGCCTCACGCGCCGCTACACCAGCGAAATCAGCCTGATCATCGGACCGAACAAGGACATTCCGGCGCCGGACGTCAACACCAACGAACAGGTGATGGCCTGGATGATGGACTCGTACGCCATGATCGAGGGTAACCTGTCCACCGGCGTGGTGACCGGCAAGCCGATCTCGCTCGGTGGCTCGCTGGGCCGCCGCGAAGCTACCGGCCGTGGCGTATTCGTGGTGGGCCGCGAAGCGGCAGCACAGCGCGGCGTGGCCATCGAAGGCGCCCGTGTCGCCATCCAGGGCTTCGGCAACGTGGGCGGCGTGGCCGGCACCATGTTTGCGGACGCCGGCGCCAAGGTGATCGCAGTGCAGGACCATACCGGCACCGTCGTCAACCAGGGCGGCCTCGATATCGCCCAGTTGCACAAGCACGTGGCCGAAGTGGGCAGCGTTACCGGTTTCCCCGGCGCCGAAGCCTTCCTGGACCGCGACGCGTTCTGGGGCATCGAGTCCGACATCCTGATTCCGGCCGCGCTGGAACAGCAGATCACGGCGGAAAACGCACCGCGCATCCGCACCAAGATCATCCTGGAAGGCGCCAACGGCCCGACCACGCCGGAAGCGGACGACATCCTGACCGACAAGGACGTGCTGATCGTGCCCGATGTGCTGGCTAACGCCGGCGGCGTAACTGTGTCATACTTCGAATGGGTACAGGACTTCTCGAGCTTCTTCTGGAGCGAGGACGAAATCAACGCCCGCCTGACGCACATCATGCAAGACGCCTTCAAGTCTGTATGGGCCGTGTCGCAGGAGAAGAAGGTAACGCTGCGCACCGCGACCTTCATTCTTGCCTGCACCCGGGTGCTGCAGGCCCGCGAAGTTCGCGGTCTGTACCCTTGATGTAACGAACAGCTTCACATTGCGCCTGCACCGGTTCACGCCCGTGCAGGCGTTTTTCGCTTTAAACATAATAATTTATACATACACGATAAGGAAACCATGAGCACCATTGAACAGAAGGCCCTCGCATATCACCGTGCCGGCCGCGCCGGCAAGATCGCCATCGAAGTGACCAAGAGCGTCGCCACCCAGGAAGACCTGGCGATGGCTTACTCGCCGGGCGTGGCTGCGCCGTGCATGGAAATTGCCCGCGAGCCGGCCAAGGCCTACGAGTACACCGCCAAGCGCAACCTGGTGGGCGTGATCACCAACGGTTCCGCTGTACTGGGGCTCGGTAACATCGGCGCGCTGGCCGGCAAGCCGGTCATGGAAGGCAAAGTGGTCCTGTTCAAGAAGTTCGCCGGCATCGACGCCTTCGACATCGAGATCGACGAAGCCGATCCCGATAAGCTGGTGGAGATCATCGCCTCGCTGCACCCTACTTTCGGCGGCATCAACCTCGAAGACATCAAGGCGCCCGAGTGCTTCTACATCGAGCGCAAGCTGCACGAGCGACTGCCGATTCCCGTCTTCCATGACGACCAGCACGGCACTGCCATCGTCGTGGGCGCCGGCATGCTCAACGCCATCGAGATGACCGGCCGCGATATTGCCACCGTGAAGATCGTATGCTCGGGCGCCGGCGCCGCCGCCATGGCCTGCCTGGAACTGCTGGTGGACCTCGGCGCGCAAAAGCACAATATCTTCGTCTGCGACAGCAAGGGCGTGCTGTCCACCGTGCGTCCGCTCGACGGCGAAAAAGCCGCGTGGGCGCGCGACACGCCATTCACCACGCTGTCGCAAGTGATGGAAGGCGCCGACGTGTTCCTGGGCGTGTCCGGTCCGGGCGTGCTGTCGCAAGCCGACATCGTGGCCATGAACCCGCACCCGATCGTCTTCACGCTGGCCAATCCGGAACCGGAACTGCGTCCGGAACTGGTGCGCGAAGTGGCGCCCGACGCGATCATCGCCACCGGCCGCTCGGACTATCCGAACCAGATCAACAACGCGCTGTGCTTCCCTTACCTGTTCCGCGCGGCGCTCGACTGCGGCGCTTCGACCATCAACCAGGAAATGAAGCGCGCCTGCGTGGTGGCGCTGGCCGACATGGCCCGCAGCGATGCCCGCTTCGGCAAGGACTATGTGGTGCCTGGCCTGCTGGACCCGCGCCTGCTGCGCGGCGTCACGCCGAAAATCGCCACCGCAGCGTACCGCAGCGGCGTGGCGCGCAAGGAGCTGATCGAATCGGAATACGCGGACGACCTGCTGGAACTGGGCGAATCGCTGATCTAAACGTTGTCACACCACCTGCGCCTTGCCGCTCAGCGCGGCAAGGCGCAGGTGCGCAATCCCACGAACATGTCGTCGCGCTCGGCCGTGTAGAAATTGCGGAAGCGCGCCGAGACAAACCGCGCGGGTGTCGCAAACGAGGCGCCGCGCAGCACCTGGTGGCTGGAAAACCATGGCTGCGAATACTCGCGGTACCAGTCCGCCTCGAAACCCGGGTACGGCTCGAACGGCGTGGCCGTCCATTCCCACAACTGGCCCCAGCGAAACGCCGGGTGGCCGGACATCGCAGCAAACTCCCATTGCGCTTCGGTCGGCAAACGCCGTCCCGCCCACGCACAGTAAGCCAGTGCTTCGTGCAGGGTGATGTGGCGTACCGGCTCGGCGCCGTCGAGGTCTGCCGCCTGCCCGAAGCGCACGGTGCGCCACTGGGCGCCATCGCGGTGCCAGTAGCGCGGCGCGCTGCGGTCCTGGCGCAGCAGCCACACAGCACCCTCCTGGTTCCAGAACTGCCGGTTGTCATACCCGCCGTCGTCCACGAACGCGGCGAATTGGGCGTTGGTCACCAGCGTGCTGTCGATGGCGAACGGCGCGAGGTCGAACCGGTGCGCCTGGCGTTCGTTGTCGAACACGAAACCAGGGCCGTTGGTGCCCAGCTCGAACGCCGCGCCGGCCAGGCGGATTTCCGATGGTGCGTAGCCGGGCTTGACGCCCGGCGCTGCCGGCAGGAGGTCGTGCGGTGCCGCCAGCCCCAGCGTCTGCAAGGTGTACAACAAGGCTTCGCCGTGCATGTCTTCGTGCGCCAGCGCCAGCCGGTACGGATACAGCGCCGCGTCGGCATGCGGTTCGCGCGCGAGCTTGTCGAGCACCCGGTCGAGCACTTCGCGACAATAGGTCTTCAGTTGCGCGGGAGGGGGCAAGTCGAGCGTCCAGCGGCTGCGGTGCGGCACCAGCGCCGAGTCGAACCAGTCGTCGCCACGCGTGAGCAGGCAATTGCAGTTGCCGTCGGCCGGGTGGCTGGACGTGGCCTCGCGCAGGATGAACCATTCGGCAAACCACGCGGTGTGGCCGAGTTCCCACAGCGGCGGATTAATCGTGCGCAGGTAAGGCACGCGCGCGGGCGCATCCATGCCGGCGGCGGCAAGGCAGTCGAACAGCCGCAGCGTATAATCGCGGGCCAGTCGGAGTGACTGCGCGAGCTGCTGCGGCGTGGCGGTCCGAAACGAACAGGGGCTGGTATTCATGCGGCGATTGTAACGGGAAAACCTTTGAAGCCACGACAGCATATCTGGATCGTCGGCCCTGCTGCGGCGGGCGCCAACAACGGCAACTGGCAAAGCGCCAGCCGCTGGGCCAGGTTTTTGCGTGCGCATTACCGGGTGACGCTGGCGCAGCAGTGGCCGGCGGCAGGCGCCGGTGGTGCGGCTGTTGTCCACGCCACCGGCGTAACGTCAGGCCACCGCGCGCCGCCACCCGACCTGCTGATTGCGCTGCACGCACGCCGCTCGGCGCCATCGCTCGACGCGTGGACGCGCGCCTGGCCCGACCGCCCTTCCGTGCTGCTGTTGACCGGTACCGACCTCTATCGCGACATCGCAGTCGATGCCGAGGCCCGGCGCGCGCTGGTGCAGGCCACCGCGCTGGTGCTGCTGCAGCCGGCCGGCCGCATGCTGCTGCCCGAGGCGCTGCGCGCCGGCGCCCACGTGATCTACCAGTCCGCGCCCGCGCTCAAGGGGCTGCCCACAACAACGCGTCGGCAGTTCGACATCGCCATGGTGGGGCATTTGCGCCATGAAAAAGATCCGCTCACCTTCATGCGCGCAGCGCAGCTGGTGCGGGCGCCGGCCGCGCGCCTGGTCCACATTGGCGGCGTACTGGAACCGGAGCTGGCCACGGCCGCGCAGGCAACCGCTTTGACCGAGCCGCGCTACCGCTGGCTGGGCGCCATGGCGCATGCCGCCACCCGCCAGCGCCTGAAACGCTGCCACGCGATGGCGCTTACCTCGCACATGGAAGGCGGCGCCAACGTCATCATCGAGGCGGTGACGGCCGGCGTGCCGGTGCTGGCGAGCGACATCAACGGCAACCGCGGCATGCTGGGCGACGACTATGCCGGCTACTTCCCGCCCGGCGACGCCGCCGCGCTGGCGCGCCTGATCGACCGCACCATCGAAGAACCCGACTTCCACCAGCTGCTGCGCAACCAGTGTGCGGCGCGCGCGCCATTGTTTGCGCCTGCGGCCGAGCGGGCAGCATTGCTCGCGTTGGTGGATAATCTGCTGAACCCTCAAAAAGGAAACAAACCATGAGCAATGACGCTATCAAACTGACTTCCTTTTCGCATGGCGGCGGCTGCGGCTGCAAGATCGCGCCCGGCGTGCTGTCCGAGATCCTCAAGAATTCCAGCGGCTTCCCGGTGCCGAAAGAACTGCTGGTCGGGATCGAGACCGCCGACGATGCGGCCGTCTATCTGCTCAACGACGAGCAGGCACTGATTGCCACCACCGATTTCTTCATGCCCATCGTCGACGATCCGTACGACTTCGGCCGCATTGCCGCCACCAATGCCATCTCCGACGTGTATGCGATGGGCGGCACGCCGATCATGGCGCTGGCGCTGGTCGGCATGCCGATCAACAAGCTGCCGGTGGAGACCATCGGCCAGATCATCAAGGGCGGCGAATCGATCTGCGCCGAAGCGGGCATACCGATCGCCGGCGGCCACACCATCGACTCGGTGGAGCCGATCTACGGCCTGGTGGTGATGGGTTTGATCCACCCGTCGAAAATCAAGCGCAATGCCGATGCGCGCGCCGGCGATGTGCTCATCCTGGGCAAGCCGCTGGGCGTGGGAGTGCTGTCGGCCGCGCTCAAGAAAGACCAGCTCGACGCAAGCGGCTACGCCGCCATGATCGCCAACACCACCAAGCTCAACAAACCGGGCAAGGCGCTGTCCGACATGGCCGGCGTGCACGCAATGACCGACGTGACCGGGTTCGGCCTGCTGGGCCACCTGCTGGAACTGGCGCGCGGCGCCAAGCTCGAAGCGCAGCTGGACATGGACGCCATCCCATTGCTGCCCGGCGTGGAGCAGCTGGCGGCCGACGGTTACTTCACCGGCGCGTCGGGCCGCAACTGGGAGGCGTACGGCAAGGACGTGGACCTGGCGCCGACGATTTCGGCCGCGCGCCACGCGCTGCTGACCGACCCGCAAACGTCGGGTGGCCTGCTGGTGTCGTGCGATGCGGCCAGCGTCGACGACGTGCTGGCGCTGTTTGCGCGCGAAGGCTTTGGCGAAGCCGCCGTCATCGGCCGCATGGCCGACGGCGTGCCGCGCGTGAAGGTCAACTAGCCTGTCAACTGCGCCCTTCAGCAGGCATGATCGGCGTGGCCGGCAGCGCCTGCAGCGACGGCCGGATCACGCGGGCAATCCAGTTCAGCACCATCTCCACCCGGGGCGCCAGGTAGCGACGCTGCGGCAGCAGCAGCGTTACCGGCACCGGCGGCAGGCGCAACGCCGGCAGCACCTCCACCAGCTGTCCGCTCTCGATCAGACGGCGGTTGGTGGGCAGCGCGCCCTGCATGATGCCCAGCCCGTGCAGGCACGCCGCCTGCATGAAGGCCGAGTTATTCACGGCCAGCGCGCTGCGCATCGGCACCGCCTGCGGCACGCCATCGACCATGCAGTGCAGCGCGGCTTCTTCGTTGCGCAGGTTGTTGGCGTAGTACACCAGCCGGTGGCTGGCCAAGTCGGCCAGCGTGTGCGGCGTGCCGTATGCGGCCAGGTAGGCCGGGCTGGCGAGGTTGCCCATGGCCAGCGACCCGAGTGGCCGCGCCACCAGGTCGGAATCGGGCAGGGGGCCGAGCCTGATCAGCGCATCGAAGCCTTCGCGCACCATGTCCACCCGGCGGTCGTTGGTGCTGATGCCCAGGTCGAGCTGCGGATGGGCCGCCAGCAGCGCCGGCAAGTGCGGCATCACCATTTCCTGGGCAAACAGGTTGGGCATGTCGATGCGCACGCGGCCACGTACCTCACCACCGGCCAGCTGGAACATGCCCTGCAACTGCTCGGCGTCGGTCAGCAGTTCCTTGCAGCGCACCAAGAATAATTCTCCCTCTGGCGTGAGCCGCACGCTGCGCGTGGTCCGTTGCAGCAGGCGTCCGCCTACCTTGTTTTCGAGCGCCTGCACCACGGTCGAGACGCGGCCCTTGGCCATGCCCAGCTGGTCGGCAGCCCTGGTAAAACTGCCCAGTTCAGCCACTCGGCAAAAAATCCTCAGTTCGGACAAATCCACGATTGTTCTTTCAGGAGAAACATTGACTTCACTTTAAACCAGTTTATCAGCACTTGGAAGAACGGTACATTGCATGTCTCTCATCAATGTTCAAGGAATTGCCATGACCAGCACCGCATCTACCCTCCTCTCTGCACCACGCATCGCACTGATCACCGGCGCCAACCGTGGCCTTGGACGCAGCACGGCGCTGCACCTGGCGCGCCAGGGTGTCGACGTCATCATCACCTACCTGAACGGCGCCGCGCAGGCGGCCGACGTGGTGGCAGAAGTGCAGTCGCTCGGTCGCCGCGCCGTGGCGCTGCAACTCGATGTAGGCGCGTCCGCCACGTTTGCCGGCTTTGCCGGGCAGGTCCGCAGCGTACTGGCTGGCAGCTGGCAACGCGAACAGTTCGACTTCCTGGTCAACAACGCCGGTGGCGGCATCAACGCCTCGCTGGCCGAAACTACCGAAGAGCAATTCGACCTGATGATCAACACCCACCTGAAAGGCACGTTCTTCCTGACGCAGAAGCTGCTGCCGCTGATCGCCGACGGCGGCCGCATCCTCAACACGTCGTCGGGCCTGGCGCGCTTCACCTTCCCCGGCTACGCTGCCTACGCCTCGGCCAAGGGAGGCATCGACGTACTCACGCGCTACATGGCGCTGGAACTGGGAGCGCGCGGCATCAGCGTCAACGCCATCGCCCCCGGCCCGGTGGAAACCGACTTTGGCGGCGGCGCCGTGCGCGACGACAGCGCCCTCAACCAGCAACTGGCGTCAATGACCGCGCTGGGCCGCACCGCTCAACCGGAAGACATCGGCGCCACCGCTGCCTCGCTGCTGATCGACGGCAGCGGCTGGATCACCGGCCAGCGCATCGAAGCGTCCGGCGGCCTGCTGCTGTAATATTGCTTGATTGCCATATCGGCAATCCCTTACCATGGGTAACCGATATCGCAACCAAGGAGTGTTGATGGCGCCCACCAGACTGTTCCTGCACTACCTGGCGCAGCTTAAAAAGCTGCTCACGCTGGCCGAGCAATTTGACCCCGGCGTGGGCCACCAGCGCTTGCATCCCACCATGTTTCCGCTGTTGCAGCAGGCGCGCACGGCGATCGGTTTTGCCTTGCGCAGCACCTGCCCGCTGGCCGGCCGGGAAATCGTCTCGTTCGGCGCAGACCACGACAGTTTTGCCAGCGTGCAGGCGCAACTCGATGCGACCGTGGCTTACCTGGCGGCGATTCCGGCTGGGGATTTTCTGGCCCCGGTGCCGCCGATTGCCACGACCGCCGGGTTTGCGGGTATCGCGCTCGGCGGCGACGAGTATTTTCTGCTGTACGCGGTGCCCAACTTCTTTTTCCATTATTCGATGGTGTATGCGATTGCGCGCCAGGCCGGGGTGCCGGTGGGAAAAGCCGATTTCGATGGCTTTCACCAGTATCCGCCCGGCTTCTCGTTCGAGTCCGCGTAACAAATCCTTGACAGCGGGGCTTGCAATCTCGTACATTTAGGGCATGACTTCGCATCTGCACCTATCCGCTTTCCTGTTGCCGTTTGCTAGCGCCCTATCGCTAGCAGCGCGCCTACCTGCACACGCTTAATTAGCGTTCAGCTGTACCCGTGTCGGCCATAAGCCACACAGTCTCCCCAAATCCAGGAAAGTTTGCACCGATGTTGACCACGGCTACCCTTGCTCCATCCCGCACTGGCGATTTTTTCGCTAAGCTACTGCTAAAGCTACCGATCGGTTGCCTGGCCTAGCGTTCCGTGGCCGCCCGGCAGCCGCCCGCCACACCGCGCCAGCCATCCGCTGGCACAGCACTTTTCAAAATTTGAGACCCAGGAGCACCCCATGATGTTGCAGAACCCAGCAGCGAAGTATCGCGCCTTCCCCGCCATCCAGTTGTCGGATCGTCAATGGCCTAACAATGTGATCAGCAAACCGCCGATCTGGATGAGCACCGACCTGCGCGACGGCAACCAGGCGCTGATCGAGCCGATGAGCATCGAGAAAAAGCTGCGCTTCTTCGACCTCCTGATCAAGGTGGGCCTCAAGGAAATCGAAGTGGGCTTCCCGTCCGCATCGCAAACCGACTTCGACTTCGTGCGCCGCCTGGTGGAAGAAAACCGCATTCCCGACGACGTCACCATCATCGTGCTGACCCAGTCGCGCGATGAACTGATCCGCCGTACCGTGGAATCGGCTGCAGGCGCCAAGCGCGCCATCATTCACCTGTACAACTCGGTAGCGCCGGTGTTCCGTAAAGTGGTGTTCGGCATGTCGCGTGAAGAAATCACCAATATCGCCACCACCGGTACCAAGCTGGTCAAGGAACTGATCAAGCAGCATCCGCAAACCGACTGGGGTTTTGAGTACACGCCGGAATCGTTCTCCACGACCGAACTCGATTTCTCCAAGCATATCTGCGACGCCGTCACCGCCATCTGGGAGCCGACGCCGCAAAAGAAAATGATCATCAACCTGCCTTCGACGGTCGAGTGCAGCACGCCCAATATCTACGCCGACCAGATCGAGTGGATGTCGCGCAAGCTGGCCCGTCGCGACTCGCTGATCATCAGCGTACACCCGCACAACGACCGTGGCACCGCCGTGGCTTCGGCCGAACTGGCCGTGATGGCTGGCGCCGACCGCGTCGAGGGCTGCCTGTTCGGTAACGGCGAGCGTACCGGCAACGTCGACCTGGTCACGCTGGCACTCAACCTGTACACGCAAGGCGTGCATCCGGGCCTCGATTTCTCCGACATCGACGAAGTGCGCAAGTGCGTGGAAGAGTGCAACCAGTTGCCGGTACACCCACGCCACCCTTACGTGGGCGACCTGGTGTTCACCGCCTTCTCCGGTTCGCACCAGGATGCGATCAAAAAAGGTTTTGCGCAGCAAAAAGATGGCGCGCTGTGGGAAATTCCGTACTTGCCAATCGACCCGGCCGATCTCGGTCGCAGCTACGATGCCGTGATTCGCGTCAACAGCCAGTCGGGCAAGGGCGGCATGGCGTATTTACTGGAACAGGACTACGGCCTGGTATTGCCGCGCCGCTTGCAAATCGAGTTCTCGCGCGCGGTGCAAGCCGTGGCCGACCAGACCGGCCTGGAAATCACCGCCGAAGGCATTTACGAGATCTTCAGCCGCGAATACTTCGAGCAGAACCAGCCGTATGCGTACAACGCCCACAAGATGGTGGAAGACACCACCAGCGACGAGCCGGTGCAGATCGATATCGCCCTCACCCATCGCGATGCGGCGCTGGCCCTGAAAGGCGGCGGTAACGGTCCGATCGACGCGTTTGTCGATGCACTGGGCCTCGACATCAAGCTGATGGACTACCACGAGCACTCGATCGGCTCGGGCGCCAACGCCAAGGCGGCGTGCTATGTGGAACTGCGCCTGGCCAACGGTCCGACCCTGTTCGGCGCGGCCACTGACAGCAATATTTTGACGGCTTCGTTCAAGGCGGTGCTCAGCGCGGTGAACCGCCAGTTGAACGCCATCGACGCAGCGCAGGCCAAAGCCGCCATCGCTGCCTGATCAGGCAACGATCAAATCGTCTGGTCGAAGCCGGACGATGCCACCGACGAGAGCAAATCGCTCTCGTCATTTTCGTTGGTCAGCTTTTTGTCCATCAGGATATCGTCGTACGGAACGCCATCGACGATCAGCGCGCAGTGCTCGCGGCCATACACCTTGAAGCCCAGCGACTCGTACAGGTGGATCGCGGCCGCATTGCCGACCGTGACCGCCAGCGTGACCTTGGTCACACCTTCCATCGTGGCAATACACTCCATCGCCTGGTTCATCAGCTGGCGCCCCACGCCGGTGCCGCGATACGCCATATCGACCTGCATACCGCGGATAAAAGCCTTGTGGCGCAGCTTGATCTGCGCCTCGCGCCCCACGCCCACCATGCCGACCAAGCGCTCGCCGTCAAAGGCGCCGAAACGGTTGCGGCCGGCTTCGGACGCGAAATAGGCTTCCGTGACCGACAACGGGGTGTTGCATTCCTCTTCGTAGCTGGAGGTGAAGGCGTTGGGGGTTTCGCGCAGGCCGGCAAGACGCAGCGCCTGGAAGGCAGCAGAGTCCGCCGGGGTTAATCGTCGTATGTGGATGGGCATGGTAAGAAGTAAAGTAAATGATTGGTGCGATTAAAAAGATGATTAAATTATCATTTACCTGATTGCTAATAGCAAGCGAACGGGCACGAAAGATCGAGCGTTGCCCCGCTCTTGGTGCGAATACTCGTGAATTTGAGTGATAACGTGGTCAAGCCTGGCGCGCCAGCCGCAAGCCCGTGAACTGCCAGCGTGCGCCGGCCGGGAAAAAGTTGCGATAGCTAGCGCGCGCGTGACCGTCCGGCGTGGCGCACGACGAGCCGCGCAGCACGTACTGGTTCAACATGAATTTGCCGTTGTATTCGCCCAGTGCACCGGGCGCGACCTGGAAACCGGGATATGGCGCATAGCTGCTGCTGGTCCATTGCCAGCAGTGGCCGAACATCTGTTGCAGTTCCGAATTGTGCGCCGACGCGGCGGCAACTTCCCACTCCGCTTCGGTCGGCAGGCGGGCACCGGCCCAGTGCGCATAAGCATCAGCTTCGAACAGCGACAGGTGGGTGGCGGGACGCTCGAGATCGAGCGGCTGCTCGCCGTGCAGCGTGAATTCGGTCCAGGCGCCCTGCTCGTCGCAGCGCCAGTAGAACGGTGCCTTCAAACCCTGCGAGCGCACCCAGTCCCAGCCCTCGGCCAGCCACAGCGCGGCATTGAAGTAGCCGCCGGCGGCAACAAAAGCCAGGTACTCGCCATTGGTGACCAGGCGCGAAGCCAACTGGAACGGCGCCACGTATTGCTTGTGGCGCGGCAATTCGTTATCGAAACAAAAGTCCTCCCCAGCGTGGCCGATCTCGGCCAGGCCGCCGTCAATATCTACCCAGGCCAGCGGCGCGGCCGGCGGCTCATCGGGGCGCGGTGCATCGAGGTAAGCAGGCAGCAAGGCGCTTTGCGCCAGCAAGTGCTTGACGTCGGTAAGGATCAGTTCCTGGTGCTGCTGCTCGTGTTGCAGGCCCAGCGTGACCAGCAGGTGCAGTTGCGCGCGCTGCTGCGCATCGAGTCCGGATGCCAGCAGGCGCGCCACGCGCGCATCGACATCGTGACGGTAGGCGCGCACCTGCGCCATGGCGGGCCGAGTAAGCAGGCCGCGCTGGGCACGCGGGTGTTTGTCGCCCACGCCGTTGTAATACGAATTGAACAGCACCCGGAACGCCGGATGGAATGGTGCAAAATCCGGCTCCATGCGCTCGAGAATGAAGGTCTCGAAAAACCACGTGGTGTGCGCCATATGCCACTTGACCGGGCTGGCGTCGGGCATCGACTGGGCACCGCAGTCCTCGTCGCTGAGCGGTGCGGCCAGCGCCAGCGTGTGGGCCCGGACCGCGCTGTAGCGTGCATCCAGGGGCAAATCACTTAGTTGCGTACCACCCAGAGGCGTATCGCTCGGTTGCGTATCGCTCGGTTGCGTATCGCTCAGTTGCGTAACACTCAGTTGCGTAACAACTACTTGCGGCTGGCGCATATCCATCAGGGATTTCCTCAGTCGGGGATGACGCGGGCGTAGATCACGGCAAACCAGTTGTTTTCGTCGGTCCAGACGCGGTTGGTGGCAAAGCCCGCTTGCTCGAGCAGGCTGACGAACGACTGCCGCGTGTATTTATAGCTGTCTTCGGTGTGGATGCGCTCGCCGCTGGCGAAGTGGCGCTCATGGCTCTGCCAGCGCACCGTGACGGCACTGCGCGCTTCCAGGTGCATTTCGATGCGCTTCTCGTGCGGGTTGAAGAACGCGTGGTGTTGCCAGTCGCGCACATTGAAGTCGGCGCCCACCAGGTGGTTCACGTGGCGCAGCATGTTCAGGTTGAACGCGGCGGTGACGCCGATGGCGTCGTCATACGCAGCATCGAGCACCGCGCTGTCTTTTACCAGGTCCACGCCAATCAACAGGCCGCCGTCGTCGCCGGCATTGGCGCGCAGACCGTGCAAAAACGCGATGGCCTGTTCCGGTGAAAAATTGCCGATCGATGAGCCGGGATAGAAGAACAACCGGCGCCTGGACCGCACGCTGTCGGGCAGCGCGAAGCCGCCGGAAAAGTCGAGCCCCAGCGGCGTCATCTCGATCTGAGGGAAGCGCTGCTGCAGGCGCGTGACCGATTCGGTCAGAAAGTCGCGCGAGATATCGACCGGCACGTACTGCGCCGGCTGCAGCAGCGGGAACAGGCTGGCCGCCTTGGCGCAATTGCCCGCGCCCAGGTCGATCAGCGAGACGCCGGTGCCGATGTCCTGCGCCATGGCGGCGCCGTGGGCCTCGAAGATCGCCGCTTCGGTGCGAGTGGGGTAATACTCGGGCAGCTCGCAAATCGCTTCGAACAGCCGCGAACCGAGGCTGTCGTACAGGAATTTGGGGGAAGTATGGGCGGCGGGGGCCAACAGGCCGGTGGAAATCTCCGCGATGACCGCAGCGCTGCCGTGGGCGCGCGCTGGATGCTCCGGGCTGGTTGTCTGCATAGATTGCTCTGCCTTTAGGGGTAATGCCGGTCTGCACTAGGCTGCAAGGCAAGAGCCGACTTTTTGTTATCATAGCCGAATACGCATTCTTTCGCGGCACGCACAAAAACACTGTGCGGCGTTTCACCCAACTCACCCATAGGGCCTTCCATGATGAAATTTTCCTCCCTGAGCACCCTTAAATCGGTACTGGCCGCCGGCTTGCTGGTTACCGCAGCGTTCGCCCAGGCGCAGTCGGCCAACGGCGTGTTCCGCGTGTCCGCGATTCCCGATGAAGCACCGACCGAACTGCAGCGCAAGTTCAAGCCGCTGGGCGACTACCTGGAAAAGAAAATCGGCATGAAGGTCGAGTTCACCCCGGTGACCGATTACGCCGCCTCGGTGGAAGCGCTGATCAACAAGAAAGTGGACATGGTGTGGTTCGGCGGCTTCACTTTCGTGCAAGCGAAAGAGCGCAGCAAGAACCAGGTCACGCCGCTGGTGCAGCGCGCCGAAGATGAAAAATTCCGTTCGGTGTTCATCACCACCCAGAAGGACATCAATAAACTGGAAGATCTGAAAGGCCACACCTTCACCTTCGGTTCGGAGTCGTCCACCTCGGGCCACCTGATGCCGCGCTCGTTCCTGCTGGCCGCCAAGATCAATCCGGACACCGACCTGAAACGCATCGCCTTCTCCGGCCAGCACGATTCCACCGTGGCAGCGGTTGCCGGCGGCAAGGTCGATGCCGGCGCATTGAATATCTCGGTGTGGGAAAAACTGGTGGCCGAGAAGAAGGTCGATCCAAACGTGGTGCGCGTGTTCTACACCACCCCCGGCTACTACGACTACAACTGGACCGTGCGCACCGACATGAACGCGGACCTCAAGAAGAAACTGACCGATGCTTTCCTGGCGCTCGATCCGAAGAATCCGCAAGACAAGGTGATCATGGACCTGCAACGCGCATCGAAGTTCATCCCGACCAAGGCTGAAAATTACATCGCCATCGAAGCTGCCGCGCAAAACGCCGGCCTGCTGAAGAAGTAATCCAGAGCTTTTATCTTAGTCCGGCATGCCGACCTACCATTTGCACCACCTGACGGTGCGCCATCGCGGCGCATCCTCACGTTCAGGTACGCCCCTGCCCGCGCTGCGCGAGCTTTCGCTCACCATCGAACAAGGGGAGCAACTGGCGCTGATCGGCCCATCCGGCGCCGGCAAGACCACCTTGCTGGCCACCCTGGCGTGTGCGCAGCAGCCCTTTGAGGGCAATCTCACCATGTTCGATCAGGACCCGTGGGCGCTCGGCGACGCTGCGCGCCACCGGTTGCGTGCGCGCCTGTTCCTGGCGCCGCAAACGCCGCCGCTGCCGCCGCGCCAGCGCGTGGTGACGGCGGTGCTGGCCGCGCACTTGCCGCAATGGAGCATCTGGCGCGCACTGGCTTCGCTGTTCAAACCGGCCGATCCGCAAGGCGCGTGGCAGGCGCTGGCGCGCTTCAACCTCGGCGATAAACTGTATTCGCGCGTGGACCGCCTGTCGGGCGGCGAACGCCAGCGCTGCGGCCTGGCGCGGCTGCTGCTCTCCCCAGCCGAAGCGCTGCTGGTGGACGAGCCGCTGTCTGCGCTCGACCCGGTGCTCTCCGAACTGACCCTGACCACCTTGCGCGAGGAAGCGGCCGCGCGCAACGCCACTTTGGTGTGCAGCCTGCACCAGGTGGAACTGGCGCTGGCGCATTTCCCGCGCATTGTCGCCCTGCGCGCCGGCCGCATCGCCTTCGATCTGCCGCGCGCACAAGTCACGCCGCAGATGATCGCCGAGTTGTACCAGGGCGAGCACTCAGCAGCAGCACCGGCGCCGGCAGCACTGCCGGAAGCGGATGCCATGCTGGTCAAACCCGGCGCCGGCGCCTGCCTGTGACCGCGCTGCACCGTCCCCTGTCCGCGCAATTGCCGGATCAGCTACCAGAGCAGCTGCGCCGCGACCCGGCCTGGCGCGGGCGCATCGTCGCCTGCCTGCTCACGGTGGTCATCGTGTGGCCGATGCTGGTGATGAGCGAATTCAAGCCGTGGATTTTATGGGATTGGCAAAGCCTGTCTGCCACCGGCCGCTTCCTGTCCGACTTCCTGGTGCCCGCGCACGATGCCGAATTCCTGCAATTGCTGCTGCGCGAGACCTGGCAAACCGTGGCCATTGCCACCGCCGGCCTGGCGCTGGCGCTGGTGGTGGCCATTCCGGCCACGCTGATCATCACCGACCGCCTGTCGATCTCGGCGCTGGGCACCGGCCGCACGCGCCTGCCCGCGCGGCTGCTGCGCCAGAGCGTGCGCTGGATCCTGATCTTGCTGCGCAGCGTGCCGGAACTGGTGTGGGCGCTGCTGTTCGTGCGCATCATCGGCTTCGGCCCCACCGCCGGGGTGCTGGCCATTGCCCTCACCTACTGCGGCATGCTCGGCAAGGTGTATGCCGAAATCCTCGAATCATCGGACACCCACAGCACCGACACCCTGCTGGCCAACGGCAGCGGCAGGCTGGCTGCGCTGCTGTACGGCGCGCTGCCGGAATCGGCGTCCGAGCTGATGTCGTACACGGTGTACCGCTGGGAGTGCGCGATTCGCGGCTCGGTGGTGATGGGTTTCGTGGGCGCCGGTGGCCTCGGTCAGCGGATGGACGAATCGATGAAGATGCTGGCCGGGGCCGAGGTATCGTCGATGCTGCTGGTGTTCGTGCTGCTGGTCGCGCTGGCCGACCTGTTTTCCAAAATCTTGCGACGGCGGCTTGGGTGAAGCGCATGCATGACACCCGACACATGCCCAAGCCGCCGGCGCGCGACTGGACCATCATCGCCGTGATGCTGCTGTTGGCAGCCCTGGTGGTGGCCAGCTTCGCGTCGCTGCCGCTCAAGTGGCGCGACTTTTTCACGCTCGACGCCATCAACAGCGCCGCCGAACTGCTGGCCGGCTTCGCGCCGCCGGAAACCGCCACGCCCTTCCTGGTCAAGACCGCGTGGGCCACGCTGGAAACCATGTCGATGTCGGCACTGGGCACGCTGCTGGCGGTAGTGGCAGGGCTGGCGCTGGCGCTGCCGGCGTCGGGCCGCCTGGGCCAGGCGCCGCGCGCGGCCGTGCGCGCCCTGCTCAATGTGCTGCGCTCGATTCCCGAACTGGTGTGGGCCTCGATCCTGCTGATTGCCGCCGGCCTGGGGCCGTTCGGCGGCACGCTGGCGCTGGCCGCGCACACGGCCGGGGTGCTGGGCCGGCTGTTTGCCGATTCACTGGAAAATGCCCCGCCGGGACCGGAGGCGACGCTGCGCACCAACGGCGCCAGCGCCGCCGCCGCATTCCTCTACGCCACCTTGCCGCAAACCTTGCCGCAGATGCTGTCGTACACGCTGTACCGCTGGGAAAACAATATCCGCGCTGCCGCCATCCTGGGCGTGGTGGGCGCCGGCGGCCTCGGCCAGATGCTCAAATACCACCTGTCGCTGTTCCAGATGCAGCAGGCGGCCACCGTCATCATCGCCATGCTGGTACTGGTGGCCCTGGTGGACGCCATCAGCTATGCGCTCCGGCGCGCCCTCACCCGCTAGGCTCCCATGTCCACGCCCCTGTTAGAACTTCGCAACCTGTCCAAGTCGTACCAGGGCCGCCCGGTGCTGGCCAACCTGTCGTGGACCTTCCGGGCCGGCGAATTCGTGGCCATCATGGGCGACTCGGGCGTGGGCAAGTCCACCCTGCTCAACCTGATCGCCGGCCTCGATGCGCCCGATGCAGCAAGCACGTCGTCCATCATCATCGACGGCGTGCCGATGGCAGGCCTGGACGACGACGCTGCCACCCGCCTGCGCCGTTCGCGCATGGGGTTCATTTTCCAGGCCTTCCACGTGCTGCCGCACCTGACCTTGCTGCAAAACGTCGCCCTGCCGCTGCTGCTCAACGGCCTGCCCGTGGCGCGCGCGGCCGAGATGCTCGATGCCGTGGGCCTGGGCGGGCGTGGCGACGACTTCCCTCATCAACTGTCCGGCGGCGAGATGCAGCGCGTGGCCATTGCCAGGGCGCTGGTGCACCGCCCGGCCCTGGTGCTGGCCGACGAACCCACCGGCAATCTCGACCCCGACACCGCCCACGGCATCCTGAAGCTGCTCCACCGCGAGATCAAATCGACCGGCGCCTGCGCCATCATGGTCACACATTCGCACATCGCCGCCGAAATGACAGACAAAATCCTACAACTATCGAAATGCGGCATACAAGAAACAACAATCGTCAAGCCATTTGAGCAATAAACAAGATAATTCAATTGTTAAACGCTGCAGCCAAGGCCGCAAAGGAGTATGATTTGAACTAACTTGCACGGTTAACAAGAATGTTGAGTAGCGCTCCACATTCAAAGCAATAGTGTGAGCGCTAGCCTTGCTGGGAAGACGTCATTTCTTCACGTTTAAGCTAAGGAGGAGCGAAAAATGAACGTAAGGCAAAAAAAGATGGAATTGATCGAAGCGATGAATCGTGCTCGGGCGCTGGAACCTTCCAGTTTTGTTCCGAACAAGTTACTCGATACTTTGATCGAAAAGATGAACCTTAAAAACGATGCAGAATTGTGCCGCGTTTTGGAAGTTCAGCCGCCGATCATCAGCAAAATCCGCCACCGTAAGTTGGCAGTGGGTGCCACGATTTTGCTGCGGATGCACGAGAAGTCAGATATCAGCATCCGAGAATTAAAAGATCTGTCGACCGCCTCAATGCATTGAACAGCCTCGCTGATCTTGCTATGCCAGGCGCCGGCATGCGGTAACCGGCGCCCCCAATGCGATCATGCTTCAGCCCAAACCCCGCTGACAGCTGCATTACTCTCTCCCCTCCAGTTTTATCTCCCGGCAGTGCCCACACGTCCCGTCTCCCGGTAACAATTTGTTGCACCCTATACAAAAGAAATATAGCAGGGCCTTCAATTTGGCATACTCTTCCGTCATTAGCGTTCCGGGACACGCCATGCAAACCAAAACCAACACGATGCGCACCTTGATCGTCACGCTCTTCGCTGGCGCCACCACGCTGCTGGCCGGCTGTGCCGCCACCGGCGACCGCGCTCCCGGCACTGCTGGCGCAGCCAGCATCACGGCCGCGCAATTGCCCGCCGCCGTCAACCGCGTCAGCTGGGGCGTCAACCAGGGCACCTGGCAGCAGGCACAGGCGCTGGGCTACGATGCGTGGCTGGAGCAGCAGTTGCGGCCGTCCCCGGCATTATTGCCGGCCACGGCCCAGGCCCAGATCGACGGTTTGACCATCGCCAGCAAGCCGCTGCCGCAGCTGCTGGCGGACCTGGAACAACAGCGCAAGGACGCCGACAAGATCGCCGACGACGATGAAAAGAAAACCGCGCAAAAGGCTTACCAGCAGGCAATGAACAACCTGGCGCGCGAGGCGGCCACGCGCTCGCTGCTGCGCGACCTGTATTCACCCAACCAGTTGCAGGAGCAAATGACGTGGTTCTGGATGAACCATTTTAACGTCCACTCGGGCAAGAGTAACCTGCGCGCGCTGGTGGGCGACTACGAAGAAACCGCGATCCGGCCGCACGCGCTGGGCAAGTTCCGCGACCTGCTGGGCGCCACCGTGCGTCATCCGGCCATGATCCGCTACCTGGACAACGAACAGAATGCCGCCAACCGCATCAACGAAAACTATGCACGCGAGCTGATGGAGCTGCACACGCTGGGCGTGGACGGCGGCTACAGCCAGCGCGACGTGCAGGAGCTGGCGCGCATCCTCACCGGCGTCGGGGTCAACCTGGGCGATACGGCACCGAAGGTGAAAAAGGAACTGCAGTCGCAGTACGTGCGCACCGGCCTGTTCGAGTTCAACCCCAACCGCCACGACTACGGCAACAAGCAGTTCCTCGGTCAGCCGGTGAAGGGACGCGGCCTGGCCGAAGTGGACGAGGCGCTCGACCGCCTGTGCCGCAGTCCGGCCGCAGCGCGCTTCATCAGCCGCAAGCTGGCCGTGTATTTCGTCGCCGACGAACCGCCGCCGGCACTGGTGACCCGCATGGCTGCGGTATTCCAGTCGTCCGACGGCGACATTGCGGCGGTCATGCGCACCATGCTCACATCGACCGAGTTTGCCGAGTCGCTCGGCAAGAAATTCAAGGACCCGGTGCACTACGTGGTCGCGGCCGTGCGCCTGACCTACGACGACAAGGTGGTGCTCAACACCGCGCCCATGCTGGGGTGGCTGAACCGCATGGCGCAGCCGCTGTACGGCCGGCAAACGCCGGACGGCTATGCGCTCACCCAGCCCGGCTGGGCCAGCCCGGGCCAGATGACCACCCGCTTCGAGATCGCCAAGGCCATTGGCTCGGGCAACGCGGGACTGTTCAAGGCCGAGGGGCCGCAGCCGCAGGAACGCGCGGCGTTCCCGCAACTGGCCAGCGCCTTTTACTACCAGTCTTTGCAGCAAACCCTGGCGCCGAACACGCGCCGGGCACTGGAACAGGCAACCTCGCCGCAGGAATGGAACACCCTGCTGCTGTCGTCACCGGAACTGATGCACCGTTAGAACAAGGAGACCGCCATGGAACGCCGCACCCTGCTCAAATCGCTGGCCGCACTGCCCCTTGCAGCCACCGCCGCCGGCAACCTGTGGGCCGCACCGGCCAGCAAGACCCGCCTGCTGTTCGTCTTCATGCGCGGCGGCTACGACGCCACCAGCCTGCTGGTGCCGATCGCGAGCGAATATTACTACCAGGTGCGGCCCAATATCGCCATTCCCAAGCCGTCCGACGATTTGAAGTCGGCGCTGGCCATCAATGCCGACTGGGGTTTGCACCCGGCGCTGCGCGACACCATCTACCCGCTGTTTACCAGCGGCGAGGCCGCCTTTGTGCCGTTTGCCGGCACCGAGGACCTTTCGCGCAGCCACTTCGAAACCCAGGACAGCATCGAACTGGGGCAACCGCTGCAAGGCACGCGCAACTACCGCTCCGGCTTCTTGAACCGGCTGGCCACCACGCTCAATGCCGACCGCGCCAGCGCCATTTCGTTCACCGACCAGCTGCCGCTGATCATGCAAGGCACGGCGCAACTGCCCAACATGGCGCTGCGCTCGCTCGGCAAGCCGCAGGTCGATACCCGCCAGGCCCGCATGATTGCCGCCATGTACGACGGCAGTCCGCTGGCGCCGCAGGTGCGCGAGGGTTTCGTGGTGCGCGAGGACGTGATGAAGCAGATGACAGGCGAAATGGACGCGGCCAACCGCAACGCCATCACCGCCAAGGGCTTCGAGCTGGAAGCGCGCCGCATCGCTAGGCTAATGAAAGAGAAATACAACGTCGGTTTTGTTGACGTGGGCGGCTGGGACACCCACGTCGGCCAGGGTAACGGCGCGGGCTACCTGTCCAACCGCTTCGAGGAACTGGGACGCGGCCTGGCCGGCTTCGCCCAGGAGATGGGGCCGGAATGGAAGGACACGGTCGTGGTGGTAGTCAGTGAATTCGGCCGCACCTTCCGCGAGAACGGCAATCGCGGCACCGATCACGGCCACGGCTCGGTGTACTGGGTGCTCGGTGGCGGCGTGCGCGGCAACGCGGTGCGCGGCGAGCAGATCGCACTGGAACAGAAAACCCTGTTCCAGAACCGCGACTACCCGGTGCTCAACGAATACCGCGCCATGTTCGGTGGCCTGCTGGCGCGCATGTACGGTTTGAATAGCGGTCAGGTGGAAACCATCTTCGGCACCAAGGGGCGCGATCTCGGCTTGGTATAAAGTTAAGTGTATTCGACGCAATCGTCCTTGCGGCAAAAGCTCACCAGCTTGATGCGGGCTGCCAGCGCGACGTCGATCGCCAGGGTGCTGGGCGCCGAAATGGTGGCCAGCATCGGAATATTCAGGCGCGCGGCCTTGCGTACCAGCTCATAGCTGGCGCGGCTCGACATGAATACAAAGCCTTGGGTCATGTCCACGCGCTCGAGCGCCAGGTAGCCGATCAGCTTGTCCATGGCGTTGTGGCGGCCCACGTCTTCGCACACGCGCAGCACGGCGCCGCTGGCGTCGCACCAGGCGGCGGCATGGACGCCGCCGGTGGCGCGCATCAGGTGCTGGTGCGTGCCCAATCCGGCTGCGGCGCGGGCGATGGCTGGCGCCAGAGTAACGTCGTCGTGCAGAGGCGCGGCGTCGATGCGCGGGGGCGCAACGTCGATCAGTTCCAGGCTCTCGACTCCGCACACGCCGCAACCGCTGCGCCCCGCCATCGACCGGCGCTGCTGCTTGAGCAGCATGAAGTCTTCCTGCGCGATGGTCAGCGCCACCTCCACGCTGCGCGCGTGTTTCTGCACTTCGATATCGAACACGTCGGACGCCTTGCCCACCAGGCCTTCGGTCAGTGCAAAGCCCATGGCAAACGCCTGCAGGTCGCGCGGCGTGACCATCATCACCGCGTGCGAGATGCCGTTGAAGACGAGTGCCACCGGCAGCTCCTCCGCCACCTGGTCGGTGGTGGCGGTGGCGCCCTCGGGCGTCATGCCGCGATGGCGCAGCACCGGGCGCTGCTGGATGCCGCTGCGTTCTGTTTCCTGGTCGAGTTTCATTGCCGCCCCGCGTAGTCGTACAAGGCTCGATTGTACCGCGCAGAACCGGACCCGGTTGGTCCCTGCCAGGCGCCATCCCGACATGGCAGGGGCGGCGTATCGCCAAAGGCAGGGTGCGGTCAAGCTGCCAGCGGCTCGCCGCCCACGCCGTAGTGACGAGCATAGCGTGCATCGAGGTTCGCCAGCGGCATCATCAGAAACAGGTCGGCGCTTTCGAAATCCGGATCCCAGGCCGGTTCGCCGCAAATCCACGCGCCCGAACGCATATAGCCCTTGAGCAGTGCTGGCACTTGCGGCTTTTGCGCCGCTTCCAGCTTGCCGAACGGGAAAGGCAGGTGCGGGGTCACACGGTATTCGAGGGGAGCGAGGTGCTTGCCGATCAGTTGCTGATAGACGGCGACGGCATTGTGGCCGCCATCGGCCAGGCTGATGCTGGCGCAGCCGATCAGGTAATCGCAGTTTTCCCGGCGCATGTACTCGGCCAGGCCGGACCACAGCAACATGATCACGCTGCCGCCACGGTAAGCGGGATGGATACAGGCGCGGCCTGCTTCGACCATGCGGCCGCGCAGGTGATTGAGGCGGCCAAGATCGAACTCGCCCTCGGAATACAGGCGACCCAGCTTGCGGGCGCGGGTGGCGCTCAGCAGGCGGTAAGTACCGACGACTTTGAGGGTATCGACATCGCGCACGATCAGGTGGTCGCAATAGGCGTCGAATTCGTCGCTGTCGAGGCCATCGGGGCTCTCGAGCGAGGACAGGCCCATGGTTTCGATGAAGACTTTGTAGCGCAGGCGCTGCACTTCGTGCAACTCTTCCGGCGTGCTTGCCATGCTCAGCACCAGCTTGCCGGAAGCGGGACGAACGTCCGCCGGGAGGTTCGCAGCTTGTAAGATCGAGGTTTGCATGCTTCATCCTTTGTGTGGGTGACGAAGCAAGCGTAACCATCGAATACTTCAAGGAAATGACAGAAAAATGTCATTTCCGTGACATGCGCCGATCTGTTGTATTCAGATCAGTGTTTCCTCAATCAGGACTTCTTTGGACGGCCGGTTTTCAGTTGCGGCAGGCTGGCCAGCACTTTTTTCAGGGTGGCCAGATCGATCTGGCTGATCAGCGCCACGCCGATACGCAGCAGTTCGCTTTTCTTGATCTCGATGCCGGCTTTCAGGCAGGTCTTCTTGACCTGGCCAAGCACCGCGTACTCTTGCTCGGGCATGGTGAAGCTGTCGCGCACCAGCTTGTCCTTGCGGGCTTTGTCGGCGCCGGCTTCCACGGCTGCGGTCTTGGCGGCTGGCTTGGTTGCCGGCTTGGTTGCCGGCTTCGATGCTTTCACGGCAGGCTTGGCAGCGGCCTTCGGTGCGGCCTTCGGTGCGGCCTTGGCGGCGGATTTCGCGGCTGGTTTGGCGGCGGCCTTGGCTTCGGGCTTGCTGGCTGGCTTGGCGGCAGCCTTCGGCGCGGCCTTGGCGGCTACTGGCTTGACAGCAGCTTTGGTCACCGGCTTGGCGGCGGATTTAGTGGCGACTGCGGCGGCTGGCTTGGCAGCGGCCGCCTTGGTTGCAGCAGGCTTGGCAGCAGCAGCTTTGGCGACGGCAGGCTTGGCGGCAACTGCCTTGACAGCGGCTGGCTTGGCGGCAGCAGGTTGGGCCACAGCGGTCTTGGCGACTGCAGGCTTGGCAACTGCCGGCTTGGCGGCAGCAGGCTTCACGGCGGCAGGCTTGGCAACCGGTGCAGCCTCGACTTTCGCTTCGGCAGGCTTGGCTGGCACAGCATTCACAGCGGCTTTGCTTGAAGGCGTTTTGTCGATCACTTGTTCATCAATAGTTTTATTCATACAGGCTCCAAAATTATCCAACGATATAAACAATATATATCATTTACAGGAATTTTGCTTGTGCAATCGCAAATGTGTTAGCATTTTGAGCAATCATCCGGTGGTTCTGATGGTGAAATCCACGCCCACGTCGTCCCAGTGTTCCTGTTCTTTTTCGAGCCAGTACGACAGCGTGGGATGATCGGCCACCCATTCGCGCGGAATGTCGAGCTCGACGCGGCTCTTCATGCGCAGCTTGACCAGGCTGAAGTCGATGTCGATGCGCGAGTGCATGAACAGCACCGCCAGCCGGAACGCCACCACCGCCTTGGCGATATCGACTTCCTCGATCATCTCCGACACCTTGCGCAAGTTGCCCTTGTGCGCCACCACCAGCCGGCTCATGAGCTTTTGCTCGCGCGTGGTAAATCCCGGTAGATCGGCATTTTCGATCATGTAGCACGCGTGCTTGTGGTAGCCGGTGTGCGACACCACCAGCCCCACCTCGTGCAGCAGCGCGCTCCAGTACAGGTGGCGCGTATAGACCTCGCACGACGGCTTGGTTTGCGCGTACAGCGCCAGCGCGTCGTCGGCCACCCGGTTGGCGCGGCGCTGATCGACGTGGAATTTTTCCACGCATGCCTGCACCGACTGCTCGCGGCGGTCGCGCTTGGTCGAGCGCAGGTGCAAATCCCACATCACGCCCATGCGCAGGCCCGCCTCGATCGGCTGTACCACCGGGATGCCGAGCTCGCGCACCAGCCCGATCAGGATCGCCAGGCCGCCGATGATGGTGCTGGCGCGGTCAGGCCGCAGGCCGGGCATGTCGATCTTGCTCACGTGGCCGAATTCGATGAAGCGCTGCTTGAGGGCGGAAAGCGTATCGGCATTGACCTCCTTGCCGATGCCGTTCTTGATGATGATGTCGGCAATCGTGCGCGCGGTGCCGGACGAGCCGTAGCACTGCTTCCAGAACTGCGGCCGGTACGGCGGCGCGGCATCCTCGAAATGGCTGCGCGCCGACAGGATGGCCGCCTCGAACGATGGTCCGTCCACCCGCCCGCCCACGAAGAAAGACAGGCTTTGCTTGACCGTGCCCACGCTGAACGATTCGACCTTTTCGATTTCCTGGCCGCGCCCCAGTATCAACTCGGTGGAGCCGCCGCCGATGTCGATCACCAGCCGCCGCTCGCCGGGCGCCGCCACGGCGCTGGCCACGCCCATGTAAATCAGGCGCCCTTCTTCCTCGCCGGAGATGATCTCGATCGGATAACCGATGGCCTGCTCGGCCTCGGGCAGGAAAACGGCCGAATTGCGCGCCACCCGCATGGCCGACGTGGCCACCACGCGCACCGCGTCGAGCTTGTAGCTGGCCAGCACCTCGCGGAAGTTGCTCAGGCACGCCAGCGCACTCTGCATGGCAGCCGGGGTCAGGTTACCCCTGTCGTCGAGGCCGGCGGCCAGGCGGATCGGCTCGCGCACGCTTTTGAGCACGCGGATCGCATCGCCATCGTGTTTGCCGATGTGGAGGCGGAAGCTGTTGGAACCCAGGTCTACTGCTGCATACATAATATGAACCCATGCCCGCCCGGCGCGTGCCGGCGGAAAAAAATTTAACTAAACGATTTAGATGATTTTAAAAATGCTATCACGATATGCCGTACTTGTGACGGCATGATGACAATCGAGTCCGCCTTGCGGGATAAATTGGCCAGGCGTCCCCGTGCTCAGGCGTCGAGCGTGGCGGCGCTATCGGCGGCGGCGTGCGCGGCCACCTGGTTGCCGCCGGCGACGCGGGCCTGGCGTAATGCCAGGTCGGCGCGCTGGAACAGGCCCACAGTGGTGTCGTCGGCGCGCATGGTGGTGGCGCCCAGGCTGGCGGTGAGGTTGATGATGGCTTTTTCGGCCTTGACCGGTTGCGCGGCCAGCGCGCCACGCACACGTTCGGCCACCAGCAGCGCATCATCGAGCGCGGTGCGCGGCAGCAGGATGGCGAATTCGCCGCCACCCAGGTGGCCCAGGGTGTCGCTGTCACGCAGTTGCCGCTTGCAGGCGTCGGCCATGGCGACCAGCACCTGGTCGCCGGCCAGGTGGCCGTAATGGTCGTTGACGCGCTTGAAATCGTCGAGATCGACGATCACCAGCGCGGTAGGCTGACCGGGCCGGCGCGCCAGCGCCAGCCACGGCGCCAGCGCCTGGTGGAAGCCGCGCCGGTTCAGTGCGGACGTCAAAGGGTCGATCACTTCCAGCCGTTCCAGCTCATTTTGCAGGCGCTGGCGCACCAGCAACAGGTAGCCGAAGCCGTTGCCCAGCATGACCAGGTACAGGGCGACCAGGCCGATGCCCTGCACCAGCTCCGGGCTGACCCAGAACCAGCCATTGGGCAGGAGCAGCACCAGCAGGCCGCGCGCGACGACTGCCAGCGCCAGCACCACCGTGCTGACCACGAGGTAGCGGCGCAGCAGCGTGCCCGCCGACCAGCCCCGGCCCAGGGCGCCGGCGCCGGCAGCGACAAAGAAGCCGAGCGCCAGCGAGGAAATCGCCTGCCGCTCGGGCGGCGTGCGTTGCAGCAGCCAGGCGCCGACAAAGGCCGCCACCGCGATCAGCAGCACGGGCAGCAGGTAGCGGCGCCAGATGCGCCGACCCGCCTGCTCCCACAGCGCCGCCGCGTCCAGCGCAAAGCCGGCCAGCAACAGGGTATTGGCAAAGGGAATGGTCAGGAAATCGGGGAGCGTGCCGCGCAGATACACCAGGCCCCAGGCCAGCGCCTGCAACTGCCGGGCGCGCGCCCACGTGGCATTGCCGCGCGCCGCATTAGCGGCGCCGGTGGGCTGCTCGAAAAAGAACAGCGCCACGCACAGGCTGAGGTTGCCCAGCGCCAACGCCAGGACCAGCGTCTTGATATCCATGACCGGGGGCGACTCAGACCTCGTGTTCGACGTTGGTGGTGCCGTCGCCCATCTTGCTGGCCCAGCCTTTCGAGAACAGTTCTTTTTCGTCGTCGCTCGGGGCGTCATGCCAGAACACGATCAGCGTGCCCTTGTGATCGTGCAGTTGGCTCACTTTTTCAATGAAGCTCTGGTGGCCCGACAGGTCGGCCAGCGCCACCACGTAACCGTACACGCGGGTCAGGCGCTCGATACGGTCGGGTTCAGTAATACTGTTGGTGGCGGTCAGCGTGGGGTGATCTAAAAACATCGTGGTTCTCCGGTTTTGCGTATGGTCCGCCCGTGGCGGTGCCCCGCCAATTTACCTAGAAATTTTCCTTCTGTAAATGAAAGTGACGGCCGCATGCTACTATAAATCGACATCCCGGATTTTTCAGACACTTGACGCCACCCGATCCCCGCCCCCAGGTCCACACCCGTGGCAATCGCCGCCTGCTGGAATTTCGCCCAGGCATGGTGCAAAGCGAGATGAAGCTCTCGCATCCCGACGACCTGGTACTTGCCTATTGCCGCGCCATGATGTGTTTTACCTTGTTCCAGCCGCAGCCAGCGCACATCGTGATGGTGGGCCTGGGCGGCGGTTCGCTGGCCAAGTTTTGCTACCGCTACCTGCCGCACGCGCGCATCACCGTGCTGGAATTACGGGCCGACGTGATCGCCCTGCGCGAGCAGTTCGCCATCCCGCCCGATGACGACCGGCTGCGCATCATCCACGCCGATGCCGCCAGCTACATACGCCAGTTGCGCGGCAGCGCCGACGTGCTGCTGGTGGACGGTTTCGACGAACACGGCCTGCCGGCGCCGCTGGGCAGCGCCGCCTTTTACGCCGACTGCCGCCGTGCGCTGCGCCCTGGCGGCGTGCTGGTAACCAATATTTTCAGTTACGACCCGTCGTATGGCGTCATGCTGCGGCGCCTGCGGCACGCGTTCGGCGGCAGGATCTGCGCCTTGCGCGGGGTGGCGGGCAATAACCGGATCTGGTTTGCGGTGCCGGGCGCGCAGCCGTCGCCCGCGCTGGCGCTGCAGCGCAAGCTGGCGGGACAGCGGTCGTTGCCGTGGCGGCCGCTGCTCAACCGGCTGCTGGCGTATCGCGTGGTGTGGCAGTTGCGCCGCGCCGCATCGGCATGACGACGCGCGGACGCGGGCCGATCAGGTACTGGCCCGGTGAACCAGCTCGAAGCCGGTATCGATCACGCGCGGGCGCACCTGGTTGCCGCCGTCGAGCCGGTCCAGCAGCAATTGCGCCGCCACGGTGCCGATGTTGCGGCCATCGACGTGGATGGTCGAGAGCGGCGGATACGTGTGGGCTGCGAAATTCAGATCGCCAAAACCGATCACGGCCACCTGCCCCGGCACGTCCAGCCCTCGGCTGACGGCCTCGGTCAGCACGCCGTGCGCGAGCGTATCGGAACTGCACACGACAGCGTCGAGATCGGGGGCCTGCGCCAGCAATTGCGCTAGTCCCTCGCGGCCCAGTTGCAAGGTGGTGGGCAGCGGCATCAGTTGTACCGCCGCAACCGCCACGCCGTGGCGCGCCAGTTCCGCCTGCAGCCCCTGGTTGCGGCGCGCGCCGCGCGGGTCGTTGACGGCCAAAATCGCGATGCGGCGGTAGCCGCGTTCCAATAAATGGCGCGCGGTGGCCTGTCCCACTTCTTCGTGTGAAAAGCCCACCACCATGTCGATCGGCGACGACGCCATGTCCCACGCCTCCACCACCGGCACGCCGGACAGCTCCAGCCGCCGCCGCGTGTTGTCGGTATGCAGCGTGCCGGTGACGATGATGCCGTCCGGGCGACGGCTGAGGATGGTTTCAACCAGCACTTCCTCGCGCCACGGCTCGTAGCGCGACAAGCCCAGCAGCAACTGGTAACCGGCCTGGGTCAGCGTATCGGTCACCGCTTCCACCATTTCGGCAAAGATCGGCGTGGCGATGCTGGGAATCACCAGCGACACCAGCTTGCTGCGGTTGGACGCCAGTGCACCGGCCATCATGTTTTTCACGTAGCCGGTCTGCTGCACCGCCTGCTGCACCCGCGCCAGCGTGTTCGGCCGCACCAGCTGCGGCTGGTTGAGCGCGCGCGAAACGGTAATCGGCGACACGCCGGCCACTTTGGCCACATCGGCCAGCGTGGCGCCGCTGACCGGAATGTCGGCGTTGGCGGTGCGCAGAACGCGCAAGTCGGATTGGTCATTTTTGATGGTCATGGGCCAGATTATATAGCAACACATCATTTTCTATCATTTACTTCAATCATAAAAATGCGTAAATCTTGTAAATTTAGGTTGATATTTGCAAATGACATCGCTACCATTAAATGACAGCGCAATCATTTCAAGATCAACCAAGGATTCATGATGACCAGCCAGACCAATAACGACACTCCCACCATCACTGCCATGCGCGTGGTCCCGGTTGCCGGACGCGACAGCATGCTGCTCAACCTGAGCGGCGCCCACGGCCCCTACTTCACCCGCAACATCGTCATCCTCACCGACAGTTCCGGCCATACCGGCGTGGGCGAAGTCCCCGGCGGCGAAGCGATCCGCCAGACCCTGGAAGATGCCAGGGAACTCGTCATCGGCCACAGCATCGGCAACTACAAGGCCATCCTCAACGCTGCGCGCACGGCGTTTTCCGGGCGCGATGCCGGCGGCCGTGGCCTGCAAACGTTCGACCTGCGCATCGCCATCCACGCCATCACCGCGCTCGAAGCGGCGCTGCTCGACCTGCTGGGCCAGCACCTGGGCGTGCCGGTCGCTGCCCTGCTTGGCGACGGCCAGCAGCGCACCGAGGTGGAAATGCTCGGCTACCTGTTCTACATCGGCGACCGCAACGACACCAACCTGCCCTACGCAGCCGATCCCGACAACGAAGACGCTTGGCTGCGCCTGCGCCATCAAAAAGCGCTGACACCGGAGGCCGTGGTGCGACTGGCCGAAGCGGCGTACGAGCGCTACGGCTTCCAGGACTTCAAATTGAAAGGCGGCGTACTGCGCGGCGAGGACGAAATCGCCGCGGTGACCGCGCTGCACGAGCGCTTCCCTGCCGCGCGCATCACGCTCGACCCCAACGGCGGCTGGCTGCTGAAAGACGCGATCCGCCTGTGCCGCGACCAGCACGACGTGCTGGCCTACGCCGAAGATCCGTGCGGCGCCGAGAACGGCTTTTCCGGCCGCGAAGTGATGGCCGAATTCCGCCGCGCCACCGGCCTGCTCACCGCCACCAATATGGTTGCCACCGACTGGCGCGAGATGCAGCACGCAATCTCGCTGCAATCGGTCGATATTCCGCTGGCCGACCCGCACTTCTGGACCATGCAGGGCTCGGTACGGGTGGCGCAGATGTGCCACGAATGGGGCCTGACCTGGGGTTCGCATTCGAACAACCACTTCGATATCTCGCTGGCGATGTTCACCCACGTGGCCGCCGCCGCACCGGGCAAGATCACCGCCATCGACACCCACTGGATCTGGCAGGACGGCCAGCACCTGACCCGTAACCCGTTCCAGATCGAAGGCGGCAAGGTGCAAGTGCCCACCACCCCGGGCCTGGGCGTGGAACTCGACCTCGATGCGCTGGAAGTTGGCCACCAGCTGTACCTGAACATGGGCCTGGGCGCCCGCGACGACGGCGTCGCCATGCAGTACCTGATTCCAGGCTGGAAATTCGATAACAAAAAGCCCTGCCTGGTGCGCTGATCATCCGATTCATGCAAGTTTGAGGAGACTGCAACATGAGTACAGTTTTACCCACCGCCGCCGGCGCGCCATCGAGCGTGCTGGCCAGCGCGGTCAGCAAGATCAAGTGGCGCATTCTGCCGTTGTTCGTGGTTATGTTCATCGCCAACTACATCGACCGCGTCAACATCGGCTTTGTCCGTACCCACCTGGAGGCGGACCTGGGTATTGGCGCGGCTGCGTTCGGTTTCGGCGCCGGGATTTTCTTCCTCGCCTACGCGCTGTTCGAAGTGCCGTCGAATATCCTGCAACAACGTTTCGGCGCCAAGGCCTGGCTCACGCGCATCATGGCCACCTGGGGCATCGTCGCCACCGGCATGGCGTTCGTCCAGGGCGAGACGTCGTTTTACGTGATGCGCTTCCTGCTGGGCGTGGCCGAGGCCGGCTTCTTCCCGGGCGTGGTGTATTACTTTACCCAGTGGCTGCCCAATGCCGAGCGCGGCAAGGCGATGGCGATTTTCCTCAGTGGCTCGGCGCTGGCATCGGTCGTATCGGGACCGCTGTCGGGGGCGCTGCTGCAAGTGGAAGGCCTGGGCCTGCACGGCTGGCAATGGATGTTCATCATCGAAGGCGTGGCCTCGATTCTGCTGTGCTTTGTCGTGTGGTTCTTTATCGATTCCAAGGTCAGCGATGCCAAGTGGCTGACCGACGCCGAGCGCCACGAACTGCAAACGGTCATCGCCGCCGAGCAAAAAGAGCGCGAAAAATCGCGGCCGGGCCATGTGAGCATGTTCTCGCTGCTGCGCGACAGCCGCATCGCGCTGTTCTGCATTATTTTCTTTGCGATCCAGCTCACCATCTACGGCGCCACGTTCTGGCTGCCCAGCATCATCCGCAAGATGGGCGATTACACCGATTTCCAGGTCGGCATGTTCAACTCGATCCCGTGGATCATCTCGATCGCAGCCATGTATATGTTTGCCACGCTGGCGGCACGTTTTAAAAACCAGCAACTGTGGGTGGCCATTGCGCTGGTGATCGCGGCGACCGGCATGTACCTGTCCACCGTGGCCGGCCCCGTGTTCGCATTCGTGGCGATCTGCTTTGCCGGGATCGGCTTCAAGGCCGCGTCGTCGCTGTTCTGGCCGATTCCGCAAGGCTACCTCGATGCCCGCATTGCCGCCGCCGTGATCGCGCTGATCAATTCCCTGGGCAACCTCGGTGGCTTCGTGGCGCCCGCCACGTTCGGCTACCTAGAACAGAAGACCGGGTCGATCCAGGGCGGCATGTACGGTCTGGCTGGCGCCTCGCTGGTCGCCGCTGCCCTGGTGTTCCTGACGCGGGGACCCAAGAAGTAAGGGTGAAGGTCGCGCTCGCTGCCGCCGGTGTGCTTCTGCACACGCGGCGGCATTTACTTTCAGCCACCGTATTTGGGCCGTTATAATTACGGCTGACAATATTTATGGCCGAGTCCTGGCTTCGATCCATGCGCACTATCCTGCCAGCGGCCTTGCGATGAACGACCACCGGGCGACAACAGTCGAGTCCGGCCGCCAGCGCGGCTTCACGGTCTGGCTCACGGGCCTCAGTGGCGCCGGCAAATCGACGGTCGCGTTTGCGCTCGAAGCGCAACTGGCCGCAGCCGGCCACCATGTCACTGTGCTCGACGGCGACGTGTTGCGCCGTCGCCTGAACCGCGACCTCGGCTTTTCACCGGCCGATCGGCAGGAAAACATCCGCCGCGCAGCGGAAGTGGCGCGCCTGATGAACGATGCCGGCCTGATCGTGCTCTGCGCCTTCATCTCGCCGCAACGGGCCGACCGCGCGCTGGCGCGCGAGATCATCGGCGACCAGCTGTTCATCGAAACCTGGATCAGCACGCCCGGCGCGGTGTGCGAGCAGCGCGATCCCAAGGGTTTGTATCAAAAGGCGCGCGCCGGGCTGATCGCGGAATTTACCGGCGTCTCGGCGCCGTACGAAGCGCCGCTGCAGCCGGCGCTTGCGCTCGACACTTCCACCATCGCGCTCGATCAGTCATGCCGGCTGGTACTGGAGCACCTGGCGCCACGCCTTAAAAAGTGATTTCGACCGATGGCGCGCTGCGCTTGGCAGCGCCGTGGAACACGGCCTCGATATTGTTGCCGTCGGGGTCGAGCACGAATGCCGCATAGTAGCCGGGATGGTAGGGCCGCTCGCCGGGCGGGCCATTGTCGGTGCCGCCGTGCTCGAGCGCGGCCTGGTAAAACGCCTCGACCGTGGCTTTGTCCCTGGCTTGAAACGCCAGGTGGTGGCGCCCGGTAAGGACGCCGAGCGCGGCCTCGCTGTCGGTGGTGGAGACGAACAGTTCATCGGCCCAGAAATAGCTGTCGCCCTCCCCGCCGATCGGCACGTCGAGCACCTTGAAGACCGCCTCGTAAAATTGTCTCGACGCAGCCAGGTCGCGTACCACCAACTGGATGTGATCGATCAACCTGCCACGATGTAGTTGCTGAGTTTCCATATCGGCCTCCTGACGAACGATAAAGGGAACCCAGTTTACTACCATTTGAGCTTATTTTTTGCGTTCGCCGTGCACCATCTGGCGCGCGTGCTTGCGGCGCAGCGCCTGTTCCCAGCGCTGTTTTTGTTCGTCGGTTTCCAGCACCAGCTTGGGTACCGGCAGCGGCTTGCGGTGTTCGTCCACGGCCACCATGGTGAAGTAACAGCTGTTGGCGTGGCGGACCAGGCGCTTCTGGATGTTCTCGGTCACCACGCGGATGCCCACTTCCATCGACGTGTTGCCGGTGTAATTGATCGACGCCAGGAACGTCACCAGCTCGCCCACGTGGATTGGCTGCAGGAACATCACCTGGTCCACCGACAAGGTCACCGTGTAGCTGCCGCAGTAGCGGCTGGCGCAGGCATAAGCCACGCTGTCGAGGTATTTCAAAATGGTGCCGCCGTGGACGTTGCCGGAGAAATTGGCCATATCGGGCGTCATCAGCACGGTCATGCTCAACTCGTGAGCGACCCAGGCCATCGGTTTTTCCATCTGCTGCTCCCTGGTTTTTAGTTCCTGTCATGCTATCCGCTAAGCTTGCCATCCGCAAATAATTAACGACAATATTGCCGGATATCGTATGCTTTATGCTTCAATACAAGGAGCGCATATGAAATGGAAAGTCCTGGCCGCCAGCATACTGCTCGGCATGGCCGCCACCGCGCAGGCCAAGGAAGCGAACCTGGCCGACGAGGTGCAGACCTTCACGCTGGCCAACGGCATGAAGTTCATCGTGCTGGAATCGCACACCATCCCCAACGCCAATATGTACACGTTCTGGAAAGTCGGTTCGCGCAACGAGGCGCCCGGCACCACGGGCCTGTCGCATTTTTTTGAACACATGATGTTCAACGGATCGAAAAACTTCGGCCCGAAAATGTTCGACCGCACCATGGAAGCCAAGGGCGGCTCCAACAACGCCTATACCAGCAACGACCTGACCGTGTACCAGGACTGGTTCCCGGCCAGCTCGCTGGAGACCATCTTCACGCTCGAGAGCGACCGCATCGCCCACCTGAACATCGATCCGAAAATGGTCGCCAGCGAACGCGGCGTGGTGCTGTCCGAACGCAGCACCGGCCTGGAAAACTCGAATATCCGCGCCCTGCACCAGGCCGTCAATGGCGTGGCCTTCTCGGCCCACCCGTATTCCTGGCCCGTGATCGGCCACGAGTCCGACATCAAGGCCTGGACCCAGCAAGACCTCGAACATTACTTCAAGACCTACTACGCACCGAACAACGCGGTGGCGGTGATCGTCGGCGACGTCAAGGCCGATGAAGTGAAGAAGCTGGCCACGCGCTACTTCGGCAAGATTCCGAAAGGCGCGCCGCCACCGGCCGTGCGCACGGTGGAGCCGCCGCAAACCGGCGAACGCCGCATTTTCGTGACCAAGGAATCGGCGACGTCGCCCAACCTCGCGGTCGCCTTCAAAATCCCGGCCGGCAACAGCCCCGACTACTACGCGCTGGAAGTGCTGCAAAGCATACTGGCCGACGGCAAGACCTCGCGCCTGTACAAGGCGCTGGTCGAGCAGCAATTGGCCACGCAAGTGTCGGCCAATGCCGCCGAGGGTTTCGATCCCGGCCTGCTGTACGTGTTTGCCGTGGCGGCCGCCAAGGTCGATCCGGGCACGCTGGAAAAAGCGGTGCTGGCCGAACTCGATAAAGTGGTCAAGGACGGCGTCACCGCCGAGGAACTCGACAAGGTGCGCAACCAGAAGCTCGTCAACCTGTACCGCGAGCAGGAAACCATCAACGGCAAGGCCCAGCAACTGGGCAACTACGAGATGTTCTTCGGCGACTACAAGAAAATGTTCGACGCCCCCGCCGCGTACGCCAAGCTCACGCCCGCCGACATCCAGGCCGTGGCCGCCAAATACCTGAAAAAATCGCAGCGCACCATCGGTGTGCTTGCTGCGAAGGAGGACTGATTACATGACATACACCAAGATAGCTGTTTTGGCAGCAGGCACCGTGCTGGCCGCCGCCACGCTGCCGGCCACCGCCGCTGAATTCCGCCTGCCCGCGTTCGAGACCGTCAAGCTGCCCAACGGTCTGACCATGTACTTGATGGAACGCCACGAAGTGCCGCTGATCTCGGTGCGCGCCGTGGTCAAGGCCGGCGCCGTCAACGACGCCGCGCAGCCGGGCCTGTCCAACCTCACCGGCGACGCCCTGCTGCTGGGCACCACGTCCCGCAACAAGAAGGCCATCGACGAGGCGTTCGACTTCCGCGGTGCGCGCCTGGCCGGCGGCGCCGGCGCCGAAGCGAGCACGGTACAAGCCAACTTCGCCCGCAAGGACGCTGCCGCCCTGCTGCCGCTGTTTGCCGAAATCGTCCAGCAGCCGTCGTTCGACGAGGCCGAACTGGCCAAGCTGCGCGACCGCAAGGTCATCGGTCTCAAGCAAGCCAAGGAAGCGCCGCGCAACGTGGTGAACACGTATTACCGCGCCATGCTGTTCGGCAGCGCGCCGTACGGCATTCCCGCCAGCGGCACGGTGGGCAGCGTCAGCGCGCTCAAGCAGGCCGACGTGCAGCGCTACTACGGCCAGTTCTACCGGCCGGACAACGCCGCCATCGTGGTGGTGGGCGACTTCCAGAAGGACGAGATGCGCCGCCAGATCGAATCGCTGTTCGGCGCCTGGAAAGCTGCCGGCCCGGCGCCACAGCAGCAGGACAACGGTAAAGTACAAGCCGACAAGTCGCGCGTGTGGCTGGTGAACAAGCCCGACGCCATCGAGACCACGTTCCTGATCGGCGGCGCCGGCATCGCCCGCAACGACGCCGACTACGTGCCGCTGCAAGTGCTCAACACCATCCTGGGCGGACGCTTCACGTCGTGGCTCAACGACGAGCTGCGCGTCAACTCCGGCCTGACCTACGGCGCCAACAGCCAGTTCAGCGTGCTGTCGCAAACCGGCACCTTTGCCATCTCGAGTTTCACGGCGTCGGCCAAGACCGGCGATGCGCTGGCCCTGGCGCACAAGACCTACCAGCGCCTGTGGGACAAGGGCATCGACAAGGCCACGCTCGATTCGGCCAAGGCGTACGTGAAAGGCCAGTTCCCGCCGCGCTATGAAACCGGCGAGCAACTGGCCGGGCTGCTCGGCGATATGTACGCGTCCAACGTCGGTCGCGAGCAGATCGACAACTTTACGCGCGACGTCGACAGCCTCACGCCCGAGCGCGCCAAGGCACTGGTGAACCAGCACTTCCCGCGCAACAACCTGCAAACGGTGTTGATCGGCAAGGCCGACGATATCCGCGACGTCGCCAAAAAATATGGCGACGTGACGGAGCTCGACATCGGCACCGACGGCTTCCAGCCAGCCGCCAAATAGGGAGCGGATCATGCCGGCTTTGCGTATCGAGGTCGATGATGTGGTGGTGGCGACAGTCAGCACGGCCGGCATGACCATGATCGATGTGCGGCTCGCGAGCCGCCGCACCACGGCGCCGCGCGCCTGCCTCGACGTGGGTGGCGCCACGTAGGCTAACGTGCCGTAACAGTCAAACGGCAGGCGGCGCAGCAAGCGTCGCTACCAGCCTGGCAATCTCGTCGCCCAATCCTGTGGCTTCCGCCATTACCGGCCCCAGCACCTCCCAGGCGTCCGGCGCGTTCTTCAACGCGATTTCCGCTGTGCGCGCCAGCGCTTGCAGGCGTTCGGCGCCGATGGTGCCGGCCAGTCCCTTCAGGGTATGCAGCGGCAGCAGCGCAGCCTGCACGTCATGGGTCAGGCGGGCGCTATCGATTTGCGCGACCAGCCGGACCGCTTCATCGTCGAAGCCGCGCAAGGCCATCAGGTAAATCGACTTCAGGCCGCCCATGCGCTTGAGCGCAGCTTCGCTGTTGATGCCGGGGGCGGGCAAGCTGCGCTCATGCCCCAGGGATACAGCGGCGATCTCGGACGTCGACGCCGGCGTCAATACGGGAATCACTGCGTCCACCGGCGATACCGGCAATACCGGTGCACGACCCACATGGCGCAAGATCACATCGATCAACTGCGCCAGATCGAACGGTTTGCCCACGTGGTCGGCCATGCCGGCGTTGAGCGCGGCGGTGCGGTCGGCGGCCATGGCGTTGGCAGTCATGGCCACGATCGGCGGTGCTGCCGGGCCCAGCTGGCGCAGGATCGCTTGCGTGGTTTCGTAGCCATCCATTTCCGGCATCTGGATGTCCATCAGGATCAGGTCCGGCAACGGCGCCTGGCCGGAGAGCGCCTGCAGCGCCAGCAGGCCGGAACTGGCCACCTGCACGCGGGCGCCGTCATTGCTCAGCAGCTCGCTGGCCACTTGCTGGTTGGCCGGATTGTCGTCCACCAGCAGCAGCCGCAATCCCGCCAGGCGGGCGCCGGCCGGCATCGGCACGGCCGGACGGTGCACACGGTGCTCGAGGCGGGCGTCGGCCACGGCGTCGAACAGCATCGACGCCGTTACCGGCTTGACGACAAAGCCGTCGAGAACGGGCGACAGGTCCTGCTGGCGCTGGGCCAGCATTTCGCGGTCGTAGGCGGTGACCATCACGATCAGCGGCAACTTGCCGCTGGCGCCCAGCTGGCGGATGCGGCAACTGGTTTCCCAACCGTCGAGCTCGGGCATGCGCCAGTCGATGAACACCACGTCGTAGGCGCGGCCCGCGTTGCCGGGCCCGGCTTCGATCCTGGCGGCGATCATCGCCAGCGCCTGCTCGCCGCCGGGTGCCAGATCCACCCGCCACCCGAACGAGGTGGCCATTTCGCCCAGCACCGCGCGTGCGGTGGGATTGTCGTCCACCACCAGGCACGACAGGTCGGCCAGCGCATGGAACGGCACCGGCGCCAGCGCCGCGCCGTCGCCGATTTCGAACTCGAGCGTGAAGTCGAACACGCTGCCCTTGCCCACCGTGCTCTGCACACCCAGCTGGCCTCCCATCAGCGCCACCAGGCGCTGGCTGATGGTCAGGCCCAGGCCGGTGCCGCCGTAACGGCGCGCGGTCGATGCCTCGGCCTGCGAAAAGCCGTCGAAAATGCGCTGACGCTGTTCGTCCGAGATGCCGATGCCGGTATCGCTGATGGCAAAGCACACGGCCAGCCGCGTGCCGCTGCGTGCTGCCAGCCGCGCCGACACCACCACTTCGCCGCGCTCGGTGAATTTGATGGCGTTGCCGGCCAGGTTGAGCAGGATCTGTTGCAGGCGCAGGTCGTCGCCCACGGCTGCAGACGGCAGCGCCGGGTCGATGCGGAACAGCACCTCCACCTGCTTGGCGCCGACGTTGGCCGACAGGATCACCGCCAGATCGCGCCACAATTTATCGAAGCGGAACGGGTGCGGGTCAAGCGCCAGCTTGCCGGCCTCCACCTTGGAAAAATCGAGGATGTCGTTGAGCAGACCCAGCAAGGCGCGGGCGGCCGAGCCGGCCTTGGCCACGTAGTCCTGCTGGCGCTCATTCATGCCGGTTTGCTGCAGCAACTGCAGCATGCCGAGCACGGCATTCATCGGCGAGCGGATTTCGTGGCTCATATTGGCCACGAACTCGGTCTTGGCGCGGCCGGCCTTGAGCGCCTCCTCCTTCGCCAGCAACAGCGCCTCGTGGGCGGCGCGCGATTCGGTGCGGTCGGTGCTGCTGCCCACCCAGCTCAGCACGTTGCCGTGGGCGTCCTGCTGGGCCAGCGCATGGTGGTCGAACACGCGCCACACGCCGTCGTGGCGGCGCAGGCGGGCATCGCAACGAAACTCGCGCCCGTCCTGCCTGGCGCGTTGCCACTCGGCGGCCAGCGGGGCCATGTCGTCGGGATGGATCACGCGCGACCAGTTACCATCGCCCATCATTTCCTGCGCTGCAATGCCGCTGAACTCTTGCCAGTGGTGGCTCATGAAATCGAGACGCAGGTCGGCACGCGCGGTCCACACCATTTGCGGCAAGCCTTCGGTGAGCGAGCGCCAGCGCGATTCGGAAGCGGTCAACCGCGCCAGCGACTGTTGCAGCGCGTCTTCGGCCTCCACCAGTTGCTGCACCGATTGCCACTGCTTGCGCAAGCCGACCCGCAAGCTCTGCAGCAGCGCAGCGGCCAGCAGCAACATCAGCGCCATGAAGATGCCGACATTGCGGATTTCCTTGTGGTACCACGGCGCCAGGAAATCCTCGCTCGCCAGGCCGACGATCACGTACACCGGATAGTTGCCAACCTGCTCCATGCTCAAGGTGCGTTCGAGCTGGTCGCGCGGACTGATCACGGTAAACGTGCCGCGCCGGCTCTTGCCCTCGAGGATGTTCTGGGTAAGCGGATTGACCTTGATGATGCTGCCGATTTCCATGCCTTCCACTTGCGGATACCGGTGCAGCACGCGCTTGCGCGCATCGAGCAGCACGATCGAACCGTGCGCGCCGATCTTGAGCGCGGCAAACGATTGGTCCAGCGTGGTGCTGTTGATGGTGACATACGCCGTGCCGCCAAAGCTGCCATCGGGCAAAGTAAGCGGCATTGCGACAGGTAGCACCCACTTGCCGGTAATGCGCGATTGCACCGGCAAGCCAAAGCTCAGCTTGCGCTCAACCCTCGCGCGCTGGAAGAATTCGCGGATGCTGATGTCTTGCGGATGGGCGGGATCGACCTCGTCGCCAAAAATCACCCGACCGCTGGCGTCGGACCCGCGCACCGCCTGCGCCTGCGGCACCCGCTCCTTCAGGCTGCTTAAATAGGCGCTGAACGCCTGGTCGGTGTAGGTGCCGGCTGCGTGCATGGCGCCGAACTCGGCGTTGGCACGTCGCAGCGCCAGGTCCACCTCGAGGAAATGCGCCTGCAAAAAGCCTTCGAGCGTGATGGCAAGATTGCGCGCGGTTTCGTCGGCCGTGGCGTAGTAGCGCAGACGGCTCTGGTTGAGCACATGGGCCAGGCCGATGACGATGATCAATACCACCACCGCGACGGCGACCACCAGCACGCCGAACAGCTTCCTGAATTTTTGCAGGGTATCGATTCTTTTCACGGGCGGCGCAGTGGTGTGGTGGCAATGCTAGGATACAACAAAAAAAAACGCTCCAGCGGAGCGTTTTTGGTGATACCTGGTCGTTACAGACCCTGTTGTTCGATGTCGGCCAGCGATTCGCGGCCCTTGTCGGAAATCTCGAAGCCGCCTTCAGCGCGCGGCACGATATGGGATTTCTTGCCGAGGAACAGCGCCACGTCGGCGCCGATCGGGCTTGCGCCATCGTCGGCAATGGCGCGCAACGCCAGGATGCAGCGGCGCAGGAACAAGGTCTGCTCGCCCTTGTCGGTCAGGGAAATACGGCCGTTGCGGGCAACGCTGAACAATTTCAGGCCAGCTAAGCGCTTGGTATTGCGGCCCACGCAGGCGCTGTAGCGCTCGGTCTTGACGCCGGCCTTGATCTCATCGAGCGCGTTGTATTCGTCTTGCGTTAATTTGTCGTTCTTCATTGCCATTTTTTCCATAAGAGACTGCTGCGGCCCTCATGGTACGCGCACCACGGCACGACGGCAAGGCGCGTAGCCTTGCATCGTCCGCAGGCAAGGCAATTACAACGCGCGGATCAGCAGCCAGACCGCGCCGATGCTGGCAAACGCCGCTACACACAGCAGTGCTTGTACGCGCTTGGTGCCCAGGGCAACGCTACGACGGCCGAGGTAGATTTTATTGTGCAGTGAATTGCCCATGATGCTCTCCGTTGTGAAAAACGATGATCTGACCAAATTATAGAAACACTTCGATGACAGCAGTGTGACGCACCGAAGAAATATGAAAATATGTAACTCAAGAGCAACAACTGTCACACTTTCTATCATGTTTGCGCCAATGCCAGCGCGTGCGCCGGACCGGGGATGAACATGCTAGGCTGTGACGACACACCAACGGGAGACCATATGAATCAAGCAGCCAAACCGGGCACCAGCGACCACGATCCGGCGCGCGATGCAGACCACCTGACCGAGGAAGCCGATATCGGCAGCGGCGAACCTTCGCCAGGCAAGCAGGAGACTGACGAAGCGATCAAAAGCATTCCGCCGTTACCGAAGGACGGTAACGCGGCGCCATCCAAACCTTAAACCTTCATTGGCGGCTGCTTGGGGGTAGGCTCTTCAATCGGAGGCTCCTCCGGCAGCGGCGTGTTGTCGGGCGGTGGATCTTTTTCCGGTGGTGGCGGCGGCACGTCCGGGTCGGGCGTGATGTGAGCGCGCAACTCGGCAGCGGGGTTAACTGGGGTGTGGGTCATGGCAGGCATAGTGCTCTCCTCATTGAATACGGCCATTCTCGGCCATGTGCCCCGATTGTTTCGTGCGCCACCGCACTCAAGAGCCACCAATTGCTTGCAATCCCAGCCGCTGTGTTGCAACGGGTACAATGTCGCCTCGATTAGCCCACCACAAGATTGCCGCCATGCTCAACACCCCGCTCAACGATGACGAATACGACCAACTCGACGACCTGCTGGCCGCCATCTCGCCGCAGGCGCTGGACGTTGCCGGACTCGAGGGTTTGTTGACGGCGCTGGTGATCGGCCCCGGCGAGGTCGCCCGCGCAGCGTGGTTGCCGGTGGTCTGGGGCGATGCCGCGCCGGCCGACAACAAAGCGGTCGAGGCCGCTACCGTACTGGTGTTACGCCATGAACAGTACATGCGCACCTGGATGCAAAAAGATCCGGGCAGTTTCGAGCCGATCTACGAATGCGGCGGCGCCTGGACGCCCGAAGCCTGGACCGCCGGCTTTGAAGCCGGCATGCAATTGGCCCCTGCAGCCTGGGATGCCTTGCGGGCCGCCGAGCCCACTTGGCTGGCGCCATTCGCGCGCGCTGGCGAGGATTGGGAGGCGGCAGTGACGCCCTCCGTGATCCGCATCCACGCCCACTTCCACCCGGCCGCCCCCGCCAAGACCGCCAAGGTGGGCCGTAACGATCCCTGCCCTTGCGGCAGCGGCAAGAAGTACAAAAAGTGCTGCGGCGAAGGCAAGTAAGCCGGGTTAATTCACCGGCACGCGGTTGACCAGTTCTTCGCCGCGCTCGAAAGCGGTGATGCTCTCGATGGTGGTGCGCATGATCTGGCCGATCGCTTCCAGCGTGAAGAAAGCCTGGTGGCCCGTTACGATGACGTTGGGGAACGACACCAGGCGCTGGATCACGTCGTCGCAGATGATGGTTGACGATAAATCCTGGAAGAACAAGTTTGCTTCCTGTTCATAGACGTCGATTGCCAGCCCACCCAACTGGCCCGTTTTAAGGGCCTGGATGGCGGCGTCGGTGTCGATCAGGCCACCCCTGCTGGTATTGACCAGCACGCTGCCGCGCTTGGCCCGCGCCAGCGATTCGGCGTTGACGATGTGACGCGTGTCGTCGGTGAGCGGGCAATGCAGCGATACCACGTCGCTGCAGGCGAGCAATTCATCCACCTCCACGTAGCGCCCGCCCAGCGCCTCGAATGCCGGTGACGGGTAACGATCATGGCCCACCACCGTGCAGCCGAAGCCGGCCATGATGCGGGCGAAAATGGTGCCGATCTTGCCAGTGCCGATCACGCCCACGGTCTTGCCGTGCAAATCAAAACCCATCAGGCCGTCGAGGTCGAAATTGCCGTCGCGCGTGCGCGCGCTGGCGCGGGCGATCTTGCGGTTGACCGCCAGCAGCAGGCCCACCGCGAACTCGGCCACCGAATGCGGCGAGTAGTCGGTCACCCGTACCACCGCGATGTCCAACCGCGCCGCCGCTTCGGTGTCGATCTGGTTGTAGCCGGTGGAGCGCGTGGCCACCAACTTCGTGCCTTGCGCGGCCAGCAGCGCCAGCACTTCGGCATCGACGGTATCGTTGACGAACACGCACACGGCGCCGCAACCTTCGGCCAGCGCCGCCGTGTGGGCGGTGAGGCGGTCTTCCAGGAAGCGCAGCGTGTGGCCGCCCTGCTCATTCGCTTCCTTGTTGGCCTGCCCCAGCAGTGCCTTGTCGTAGCGCCGCGCGCTATATACCGCAACTTTCATGGTCTCTCCCTGGTCGATTGTGCTGCATGGCGACCATGTTAGCCCCTGCTTGCAATAAAGTCATCACCAACGACCGGGGCATCGTCCACTAACGCGGCAATGCACGGCGGGCGGTGCGGGAAGTGCCGGCGACCGCTGCTGCTGCCCCGGCACGCAGCTTGAACGCGCTGACCACCTGCGCCAGCTGTTGCGACTGGTTCTGCATGGCGGCAGCAGCGGCGGCCGACTGCTCGACCAGCGCGGCGTTCTGCTGGGTCACATCGTCCATCTCGGTGACGGCCTGGTTGATCTGCTCGATGCCGGCATGCTGCTCGACGCTGGCGGCGCTAATCTCGGAGACGATGTCGGTCACCCGGCGTACGCTATCGACCAGCTCGGTGATGGTATCGCCGGCCTGGTTGACCAGCGCGCTGCCGCTGGCCACCGTGCTCGACGAGGCGTCGATCAGGTCCTTGATTTCCTTGGCGGCGGCCGCCGAGCGCTGCGCCAGGTTGCGCACCTCGGTGGCGACCACCGCGAAGCCACGGCCCTGCTCGCCGGCGCGGGCTGCTTCCACGGCCGCGTTCAGCGCCAGGATGTTGGTCTGGAAAGCGATCCCGTCGATCACGCCGATGATGTCGCCGATCTTGTTCGACGACTGGTTGATCTGCTCCATGGTGGCCACCACCCGGGTAATGACCTCGCCGCCGCGATGGGCGATCACCGACGCCGACTCGGCCAGCTTGTGGGCCTGGCGCGCATTGTCGGCATTCTGCTTGACGGTGGAAGTGAGCTCTTCCATCGACGACGCGGTTTCTTCCAGCGAGCTGGCCTGCTGTTCCGTGCGGGCCGAAAGATCCATGCTGCCGGCCGCCACTTCGCTGGCCGACATGGCGATATTGTCGGTACCGCTGCGCACCGTGCTCACGGTGTCGGCCAGGCCGTCGTTCATGCGCTTGAGCGCTTCGAGCAACTGGCCCATTTCGTCGCGAGACTCGACCACGATGTCGCTGGTCAGGTCACCGGCAGCCACGGTATTGGCCACCAGCAGCGCGCGCGCCACCGGCTTCGTAATCGAGGCAGTTATGATGTAGCCGAGCAGCGCCGCCAGCACGATGGCTGCCCCGGTGAGCACCAGCATCAGGTTGCGGGCGTTGGTATAAGTCTGGCCGGCATCGACGCCGGCCTGGGCGGCGTTGGCGTTCTGCGACTTGATTTTCTCAGCAACCAGGTCCTTGAGCTGGCCCAGCGCCGGACGCAACTTGTCCGACAGGTAGGCGCGGCTTTCCTCCGGCGTACCTTGCAGAATCAGCTTGATCAGGTCGAGCTGGCCCTGCGTGTAGCGAACATTGGCGGCGGCGATGCGGTTCAGTTGCTCCGCGTCCTGCGGCAGCAGCGACAGCCGTTCGAGCGCCGCGATGTCCTTGAGCGCGTCCGCACGGTTGGTCTCGATAATCTTGAGCTGGTTGGCGCGGTCGGTCTCGTTATCGGTCAGCATCATGTTACGCAGCGAAATCGCGATATTGTTGACCTTGTTGATCAGGTCGTTCGAGTGCTCGAGCTGCGGCATATTGTTTTCAACAATATTGCTGGTGCCATGATTCAGACGGCCCAGCATGATGATGCTGATGATGGCAATCGCCAGCAACAGTGCGCCGATGGCGGCCAGCGCGACTGTGAGCCGGGCACCGATATTAAGGTTCTTAAAGAATTGCATGAAAATCCTGGCAGAAACGGGAAGGGAGCGAACATGCTAGCCGGTCTGCCACATTTTTTCCACATGGAAATTACAATTAAGTTACATTAATGCACCTCAGTGGTGCGACGTGCACTTTTTTGGACAAAAATGCCCGATGCCGGAGCTGACTCCAACTAGGCGCCGATATGCAAGGTTGCCGCCAGGTGCCCGATCAGCGCTTGCACCTTGGGCGCATGCGACCGGCTGCGCTGCCAGACGATGTGCAGCGGCAAGCCTTGCGTGGTCAGTTGCGGCAGGAGCGCCACCAGCCGTCCTTCGGCAATCTGGCGGGCCACCAGCCAGGTCGCCAGTTGCGCCACGCCGAGGCCGGCCTCCACCGCACCGACCAGGGCTTCGGCGTTACCCAGTACGGCGCGCCCGGTCATGGGCTGACGCACCACCGGCCCCGCTTCTGCGCGGAGCAGCCACGGCGCAGCACTGCCGTCGGCGCGGGCGTACAGCACTGCCGCGTGATCGAGCAATTGCGCGCTCGATGACGGTGCACCATGGATGTCCAGGTAGGCCGGCGCCGCGCAAAAAATCAGTTCCTCGTGACCGAGCGTGCGATGGTCGAGCGCGGCCGGCCAGACGTCATTGTCGGCGCCGCCGATGCGCACCGCTACATCCACACCGTCCTCCACCAGGTCCACGAAACGGTCGGTGAAGGAAACGTGCGGCATCACTTGCGGGTGCATGCCTGCAAATTGCAGCAGCGCCGGCCAGGCGCGCAGGCGGCCGAAGGTCGCCGGCAAGTCCACCCGCAAGCGCCCGGACGGCACCGCATCGTCGGACGCCAGCACCCGTTCGGCCGCTTCCAGGTCTTCCAGCACCTGCACGCACACCTGCCGGTAGGCGTGGCCGGCGTCGGTCAGGCGCAGGCGGCGCGTGCTGCGCTCGAACAGCCGGTTGCCCAGCCGTTCTTCCAGGCGGGCAATCGCCTTGCCCACCGCCGAGTTGGTGAGATTGAGGCGCTGGGCGGCAGCGGTAAAACTGCCGGCTTCGGCAACGGCAACAAAGGTGGCAATGCCTTTTAAACGTTCGGTCGGATACACTGGAATTATTTTCTTAAATTGAGTGGAATTCTTATCCAACAGTGGAATATTTTTCTTTTATATCATATGTCCCTGTTTAACCTGACAACTCAAAAGAAAAACATGGCTACCTCATCTTCCAAAGCCTCGATTGCCATCCTGGCGATTGCCGCCTTCATCATCGTCACCACCGAATTCCTGATCGTCGGCCTGCTGCCGGCACTGGCGCGCGACCTGGCAATTTCGGTCACCTCGGTCGGCCAGCTGGTCACGCTGTTTGCCGTGGTCGTGATGGTGGCGGGACCTTTCCTGACCGCCGCGCTGGCCCACTTCGATCGCAAGAAGCTGTTCATTGCCATCCTGGCGCTGTTTGCCGCCGCCAATGCGCTGGCCGCTGTGGCACCGAATATCTGGGTGCTGGCGATAGCCCGCCTGTTGCCCGCACTGGCGCTGCCCGTGTTCTGGGGCACGGCCAGCGATACCGCTGCGCAAATTGCCGGCCCGGGCAACAGCGGCCGTGCCGTCTCAACCGTGTACCTGGGGATTTCGGCGGCGATGCTGTTCGGCATTCCGCTCGGCACCCTGGCGGCAGACGCCATCGGTTGGCGCGGTGCGTTCGCGTTGCTGGCGGCGCTGTCGGCCATCATCGCGGTGCTGATGTACGCCAGCATGCCGGCCGTCAAATCGGCCGAGGCAGTGCCGTTACGCGCCCAGGCGGCCGTGCTCAAGCGCCCCTATTTCCTGGCCAATGTGGCGCTGTCTGTATTGGTGTTTACTGCGATGTTTACCGGCTATACGTACCTGGCCGAGTTGCTGGAAAAATCGGCCGGCATCGCGCCGTCGCTGGTGGGCTGGTGGCTGATGGGTTTTGGCGCGGTTGGTTTGGCCGGCAACTGGCTCGGCGGCTTGTGGGTCGATCACAGGCCGCTGGCCACCACCGCCCTGTTCTGCGCGCTGCTGGCGCTCGGCATGGCAGCCACCACCGCGCTCGCTGGCCTGAGCCTGTGGTTTGCCGTGGGACTGGGCGTGTGGGGCGTGGCCAATACGGCCCTGTATCCAATCTGCCAGATCCGCGTGATGAAGGCAGCCGACGGCGCGCAGGCACTGGCCGGCACCATCAATGTGTCGGCCGCCAACGGTGGCATCGCGCTGGGTGCGGCCATTGGTGGCTTGTGCATCGCCAACTGGGGTGTGGGCGCGGTGAGCTACGTGGCGGCTGCGCTGGCCGTGGCCGGGGCCGTGGCAGCGCCGCTGTTGACGCGGCTGGCGTCGCCGCCAGCGCCAGTCATTTCCCCACGGTTCGGGTAGGAGTCTGCCTACGGCAGTTAGCGTCCCACCGCACGGAGCGGCCGCCGGTCCTCTGCCATGCTGGAACTTCAGCAACCCAACCCACAAGGAGTAGCCATGAGTTCCATAGCCAAACCACGCGATGCCGTCGCCCTGCTTAAGCAGGACCATGACGAAGTCAAAGCGATGTTCAAGCAATACGAAGAACTGGGTGACCGCGCGTTTGCGACCAAACAGAAGCTGGCCGAAAAAATCTGCCTGGAATTGACCAAGCATGCCATCGCCGAGGAAGAAATTTTCTATCCGGCCGTGCGCGCCGACGTCAAGGAAGGCGACGACCTGGTTGATGAGGCGACGGTCGAACATGCATCGGCTAAAGACCTGATCGCGCAAATCCATGCCATGGATCCGCACGACGACCTGTACGACGCGAAAGTGAAAGTGCTGGGCGAATACATCGACCACCACGTCAAGGAAGAAGAAGAGGAAATGTTCCCGCAGGCTAAAAAGGCCGGCATCGACCTGGTTGCGCTCGGCGAACAGATCCAGGCGCGCAAGGACGAGATCGAAGAGATTCCCCCGCCGATGATCCCGCCAGGCGCCATGGAAGGCCGCCGCCCTTCGCTGTAAGGGCAGCGCTCACCGCGACCGGTCAGGCAGGCTGCTGTTTGCCTGGCATGTCGGACGATGCACGCTGCGGCCGGTGCGCCTGCGCGCACAGCGCCACGCCGCCAAGCAACAAAAGTAGCGCTGCGCCCTCGGCGACCGTGGGCCAGCGCTGCTCCCACATAAATCCGTACAACACGGCAAACACTGTCTCGAATACGATCAACTGGCCGGTCATGGTGAGCGGCAGCGTACGGCTGGCAACGTTCCACAAGCCGTTACCGATCACCGAGCACAATACCGCTACCCCGGTGACGATGCCGATGAACACCAGCCAGCCTGCTGTGCCATGTTCGGCGTCTGGCGCGGCCAGCACGAAGGCCGGCACTGCCAGCACCAGCGCCAGCGCGCCCGTCACCAGCCCGGTCAGCAAGCTCCATTCGTGCGCCGAGACTTGCTGCAAGCGGCCCAGCCAGCGGCTGTTGGCGACCACGTAGGCCGTCCACGACAGCAAGGCGCCCAGCGCGCAGAGCAGCCCCAACGTCGATTGATGACCAGGCGCGGCCAGCGATTGCCAGCTAATGCACAGCAACCCCGCCATGCTCAGCGCCAGCGATGGCAGCAGGCGTTTGAGCGGCACCGCGTGGCGGTCGCGCGCGCCCACCAGCGTTACGATCACCGGCAACAGCCCGATCACCAGCGACGTCATCGCCACCCCGCCGGCCTGAACGGCCTTGGCCAGCAACACGTAATAGACCAGGTTGCCGGTGAGCGCCAGCCACACCAGGCCGCGCCATTCACGCCAGGTCAGACGCCCGCGCAGGCGGCGCCAGCCCGGCCCGATCAGCAGCGCCGCCACCAGCCCGTAAGCCAGGTAGCGGCCGGCCGACAATTGCAGCGGCGTGAAGCCGGGAGTGAGTTCGGGCGCCAGGAATACCAGCCCCCACAGTGCGCAGGCGAGCACGCCGGCGGCGATGCCCAGTCGATGATTGTTCAATAGCATGGAGATCCTTCCGAAAGAAGTGATTCTCCCTGCTGGCGCGATGGAATTCTTGGCGCTGGCTACTGCTTTGTTGACGCCATCTCCTGCTTGCTGCGGCGATAGGCGGCGGGGGTGGTATCGAGATGCGTGCGCATGGCACGGGTGAGCGCGCTCTGCTCGGAAAAGCCGCAAGCGAGCGCCACGTCGGCGAGCGGTCGGTTGCCCTCTGCCAGCTGCGCGCAGGCCAGGTCCAGACGCTGCTGCAGCAGCCACAGGTGCGGACTGGTATCGAGTTCTTCGCGAAACAGCGCATGCAGGCGACTCGTGCTCAGGCGCGCAAACCTGGCCATCGACTCGGTGCTCCACGCGGCACCGGGATCGGCCGCCACCTGCGCCAGCAATGCGGACAGGCGCGAGCGCGCTTGCGGCACGCCAAGCGCCAGCGTATCGAGCAACAACGGCGTCCAGCCGCGCAACATGCCGGGCTGCACGGCCTGCTGCTCGGCCATCAGGTGCATGAACTCGATCAGCTTGCGCGCAGCCGGGCCGATGGCAGCGAATGGCCGCTCCAGCAGCAACTGGCGGTTCGGCTGTTCGAGCTCGGCCTGGTCGAAATCGAGGATGATGGAGCGGTTGTCCACGTCGCTGCGCTGGGCGTGCCAGGCGCCGGCCACCACCACCGCGCCATGCAGGGGATCGAGCCTGGCCTGGCGACCCAGCACCTCGACCTCCACCACACCGGCAACCGGCAACACCAGCTGCGCAAACTCGTGACGATCAGTCCCCCAGCGCTCACCGTAGCTGCGCAGATCGATATCGACAAAGGGAGGGACAAGCGCGGACATAGAGCGGACGGACGGAATGTGTAACGCGCCAGTCTAGCATGGCGAAAAAAAACCCGCCGAAGCGGGTTTTTTTCACATCCTTGGCGGAGAGGGTGGGATTCGAACCCACGGATAGGTTGCCCCATCGCTTGATTTCGAGTCAAGTACATTCGACCACTCTGCCACCTCTCCTTTCCGCTGTTGCCAGCGGAGGCAGGATCATAGCAGGCCGCCGTCAAAAACGGAAGGGCAAACCATGCCTGTTGTACAAACTGTTTACCTTGATTTTTTGCCGCAGAAAAGAAAAAACCCGCCGAAGCGGGTTCTCTCACATCTTTGGCGGAGAGGGTGGGATTCGAACCCACGGATGGGTTGCCCCATCGCTTGATTTCGAGTCAAGTACATTCGACCACTCTGCCACCTCTCCTTTTCTTGCATCAGACACTAACGTGTTGCTGCGAGAAGGCAAGATTATAGCAGGCCTTCCGGAAAATGGAAGGCCTTTTTTCAGCCCGCGATCAGGCGGCTTTCAGATGGGTCAGGCCGCCCATGTACGGACGCAACACTGCTGGAATCTCGACGCTGCCATCGGCTTGCTGGTAGTTCTCGAGCACGGCCACCAGCGTGCGGCCCACGGCCAGGCCGGAACCGTTGAGGGTGTGCACCATTTCCGGCTTGCCTTGCGGGTTGCGGAAACGCGCTTGCATGCGGCGCGCCTGGAACGCTTCGCAGTTCGACAGCGACGAAATTTCGCGGTAGGTGTTCTGCGCCGGCAGCCATACTTCCAGGTCGAACGTCTTGGTGGCGCCAAAGCCCATGTCGCCGGTGCACAGCGACATCACGCGGTACGGCAACCCCAGGCGTTGCAGGATGGTTTCGGCATGGCCGACCATTTCGTCCAGCACCGCGTACGAGGTGTCGGGATGGACCACCTGCACCATCTCGACTTTGTCGAACTGGTGCTGGCGGATCATGCCGCGCGTGTCGCGGCCGTAGCTGCCCGCTTCCGAGCGGAAGCACGGCGTGTGGGCGGTCATTTTCATCGGCAACGCATCGGCCGCCAGGATTTCGTCGCGGGCCAGGTTGGTCAGCGTGACTTCCGAGGTCGGGATCAGGTAGAAGCTCTCGCCCTCGCCTTCCACGCCGCCTTTTTTCACCGAGAACAGATCGGCTTCGAACTTGGGCAACTGGCCGGTACCGCGCAACGAATCGGCGTTGACCATGTAAGGCGTGTAGCACTCGGTGTAGCCATGCTCGTCGGTGTGGGTGTTGAGCATGAACTGCGCCAGCGCGCGGTGCAGGCGCGCAATGCCGCCCTTCATCACCGAGAAGCGCGAACCAGTCAGCTTGGTGGCAACGTCGAAATCGAGGCCCAGCGGCGCGCCCACATCGACGTGGTCTTTCACTGCAAATTCAAACGTGCGCGGCGTGCCGACCTTGCGCACTTCGACGTTGCCCGACTCGTCGGTGCCCTGTGGTACGGACTCGTGCGGCAGATTCGGGATCGCCTGCATGAAGTCGCTGATCTTGGCCTGTACCGCCGACAGCGCGATTTCGTTGGCCTTGAGTTCGTCACCGAGGCCGGACACTTCGGCCATCAGCGCGGTGGTATCTTCGCCCTTGCCCTTCATCATGCCGATCAGCTTGGACTGCGAATTGCGCTTGCCCTGCAGTTCCTCGGTGCGCGTCTGGATCGCTTTGCGTTCCGACTCGAGCGCGTTGAACGCGTCCACATCGAGTTGGTACTTGCGGGTGGCCAGTCGCGCGGCGACGTTGGCGATGTCTTTACGGAGGAGTTGGATATCAATCATGGGAGCGCAGTGCCGTTGTATCGAAAACGTCAATTGTACCAAGAGGAAGTCCGTTCCCAGCGAGTTTTACACAGCCCGCCGGCTGCCCCGATCGGGGTGGCGATTACAGTGCGGCTTTTTCAGCAGCGGTGAGGCGTTTGGCAGCCACGACCACCACTTGCATCTTGGCGTGGTGAATCACCGTTTGGGTCACCGGGGCGCTGAGCGCCAGGCGGGTGGCGTCGGCATCGGCGGCGCTGGCGAAGCTGGTGGCGCCGGCGATCATAGCGGCGGCGAGGAAGATACTTTCCATGTGTTTGGTGATGTTCATGATGCGCTCCTTTGAGTGGGTGGCCTACAAGTTGTCCTGCGATGGATGTACTGTAGCTAAAGGGCGTATGGCTTGCGCGGCGGATGCGATGAAGCGCTGTAAATGGCGGATGGACTGCAAAAAGACGGTGCCGATGCAGCCAGACTCGGCGCTTGAATAGGGACTTGTGGGAGACTTGCTTGCAGGATTTCAACTACGCAACTAATCGTGCGCCATGTCGGCTTTGAAATGTGTACGATGAGTCAACAACAAGCCTATCGGAGAATAACTTGAAAACACAATTCCTGAAAATGGGCGCCATGGGCGCATTGATGGCACTGGCTGCCGGTTGCTCTACCATGAGCGGCCCGCCGGAAAACGAAGCGCCGCCACCGGCCAACCCTGCGTTTGCTGGCATGATGGCCAAGTTCAATGCCCAGTTCCCCAGCGACAAGGCGACCAAGTACGAAGAAGTTTCGCTGAACTACAACAATACCCACAAGCTCGATGATCGCGGCAACTGCCACGACATGTCCAAGTACCCGGTCACCATCATCCTGACCCTGGACAGCGCCGGCAAGGTCGTCAGCAGCACCACCGACGTGGACAACAAGAAAGCCGACTGCTTCCGCAAGGCCTACGCCGACGTGCAACTGCCGGCACCGCCGTTCGCGCCTTACATCAAGCCGATCCGCCTGCGCTGATCAGTTGTATTGTCAGGCTGCCGCATCATCACCGGCGGCGGCCTGCTCCTCTGTAACAACGACTTCCCCGTCCCCTTCTTCCTCCGGCGCCGCCTCGGCCACGCCATCTAGCCAGTCCAGCACGACCTGGTTGAACCGCTCCGGCTCGCTCACCATGGGCCAGTGCCCGGTATTGAACGCCACCACCTTGCACCCTTTTCGCGCCGCCAGCATCTCGGTCCAAGGCCCCGAGTGGAACATGAACGGCTTGCGGATGCCATAGATGAACAACATCGGCACGCGCGGCTTGAACGGCACCAGCGCCCGGTACGAACCGATGTTGCCGGCCGTGAGGATGTAATACGGATAATTCATGCCCGAGTAAATATGCTCGCGCGGCGACGGCACTTTCAGGATGCCTGCCATGGTGCGGGTAATCAGGTTGCCGATCCCGCCGCCGATGGCCCAGCCGAGCGCCAGCACATTCTGGTAACCGTTGAGCATCATGCGCTGCCCCAGCGAGCGCGAGCGCAGCGTGGTCTCGGAATTGGCGTCGCCGATATCGACACCGACGATGCGCGACACCGCAGCCCGGTGACGCATGTAAAACTCGTAGCCGAACACGCATCCCCAGTCGTGCGTCATCAGGATCACGGGCTGCTTGCGGTTGACGCTGTTGACGATGTGTAGCAGGATGCGCATGGTCGCGTCCAGCGTATACGACCGGCGCTGCTTGCTGTTGTCGAAACCGGGCAAGGTAAACCGCACACAGCGGTAGCGATGCCTGAGCTCGGCCACCTGAGGCTCCCACAGCCGATACGTATCAGGCCAGCCGTGGATCATCACGATGGTCTCGGCGTGCTCGTCCTCTTCGGGACCATCGATATGAATGTCGATGCCATCGACCACGAGCTGTTGCATGGGGTTCCTCTAGACAGGGATCAGGTTTTGCCGGCGTCGGCATCGAGCTGGCGCAAGAATGCCAGCTTATCCGCAATTTTGCTCTCCAACCCGCGCGGCACCGGCTGGTACCAGCCCGGCTCGCGCATATCGTCAGGGAAGTAGGTTTCGCCGGCGGCGTAGGCGTTTGGCTCGTCGTGAGCGTAGCGGTATTCGTGGCCGTAGCCGAGCTCCTTCATGAGCTTGGTCGGGGCGTTGCGCAGATGGACCGGCACTTCGCGGCTCTTGTCGGTTTTGACGAACGCCCGGGCCTGGTTGTAGGCGTTGTAGCCGGCATTGCTCTTGGCCGCGATCGCCAGGTAAATCACGGCCTGGCCCAGCGCCAGTTCGCCTTCCGGCGACCCCAGCCGTTCGAACGTGGTGGCGGCGTCGTTGGCGATCTGCATGGCGCGCGGGTCGGCCAGGCCGATGTCTTCCCAGGCCATGCGCACGATGCGGCGCGACAGGTAGCGCGCGTCCGCCCCGCCATCGAGCATGCGGGTGAGCCAGTACAGCGCGGCGTCCGGGTTGGAGCCGCGCACCGATTTATGCAGCGCCGAAATCTGGTCGTAGAAATTGTCGCCGCCCTTGTCGAACCGGCGCGCGTTGAGCGTCAACGCGTTTTCGATAAATGCCGGTGTGATCTTGTTGGTCTTGGCGGCGTTGGCGGCGGTGCTGGTTTGTTCCAGCAGGTTGAGCAGGCGGCGGCCGTCGCCGTCGGCATAACCGATCAGGGTGTCGAGCGCGGCATCGTCGAACTCCAGGTGCGACAGCACCCTGGCCCGGGCCTTGTCCACCATCTCGCGCAACTCTGCCTCATCGAACGACTTGAGCACATACACTTGCGCACGCGACAGCAACGCCGAGTTCACCTCGAACGACGGGTTTTCGGTGGTGGCGCCGATCAGCGTGACCAGCCCCGATTCCGCGTACGGCAGCAACGCATCCTGCTGCGACTTGTTGAAGCGATGGATCTCGTCCACGAACAAGATCGTATGCTTGCCCAGCACCAGGTTCTGCTGGGCCTGCTCCATGGCGGCGCGGATATCCTTGACTCCAGAGAACACGGCCGACAAGGCGATGAATTCGCAATCGAAGGCATTGGCGGTCAGGCGCGCCAGCGTGGTCTTGCCCACGCCGGGCGGGCCCCATAAAATCATCGAATGGGGCTGGCCCGATTCGAATGCCAGGCGCAGCGGTTTGCCCGGCCCGAGCAGGTGGCGCTGGCCGATGACCTCATCGAGCGTCTTGGGACGCAGCGCTTCGGCCAGGGGTTGGCGAGGTTCGTTGGTGAAGAGGTCTGCCATGGTGTTGAGATGTGCGACGCTGAACGACTGGCAGCGCCCTGCTACCTAGTTGTTGAACACGTCCGCGCCCTTGGGCATCACGAACTTGAAGCTGGTGGCCGTCAAGGCCGGATTCTTTTCGATCTTGGACAGCGCCAGCACCGACGTCTGGCCGAACGAATCTTTCAGTTCCATCGCCTCCGGCAAGCCATTGCGCAGGCCGATGGTGATTTGTTCGAAGCTCGAATCCTTGGCTTTCGGCACGGCTTTGAGCCACTCGAGACCGTCACGGGTACCCGCTTCCGACAAGGTAAAACTCTTTTCCAGGTCGTTGCTGCCGAACAGGATGGCGGCCGGCGACGAGCCGAGCGCATCGCCGAGTTTCTTGGTGGTGACCTGGTTCAAGTCCTTGTCGAAGATGTAGAGCTGATCGCCATCGGCCTGCAGCACCTGTTCGTACGGCTTGGTGTAAGTCCAGATGAACTTGCCCGGGCGGGCGAACAGGAATGTGCCGCTCGACGGTGGCGTGGGCTTGGCCTTGGCGCTGCCCTCGCTCTTGACCTGGCGCTGGGTGAATTCGCCCTTGGCGGCCTTGGTGGACGCCACGAACGATTTGAACTGTTCCAGCGCGCTGGCGTGGACCGAGCCGGCGAACAGCGCGCCAGCCATAGCCAACAGGGCGGCCGATTTTTTTAATTGCATCATATTGCTTTCCTCATTCTGCGCTGGCAGCGGGCACCAGGATGTCGCGGTTGCCGTTCGATTGCATGGCCGAAACCACGCCGCTATTTTCCATTTGTTCCAGCAGGCGCGCCGCGCGGTTGTAGCCGATGCGCAGGTGACGCTGCACCAGCGAAATCGACGCCCGGCGATTTTTCAGCACCACTTGCACCGCCTGGTCGTACATCGGATCGGCTTCGCCGCCGGCCTCGCCAGCCGCACCGCCTTCGGCACCGCCCTCGCCTTCCAGCGTGCCGCCCTCGAGGATGCCCTCGATGTAGTTCGGCTCGCCAGTGGTCTTCAGGTGCGCCACCACGCGGTGCACCTCTTCGTCGGAGACGAAGGCGCCGTGCACGCGCACCGGCAGGCCGGTACCGGGCGGCATGTACAACATGTCGCCCATGCCCAGCAGGGTTTCCGCGCCCATCTGGTCGAGAATGGTGCGCGAGTCGATCTTGGACGAGACCTGAAACGCGATCCGGGTCGGGATATTGGCCTTGATCAGGCCGGTAATCACATCGACAGATGGGCGCTGGGTGGCCAAAATCAAGTGCAGGCCGGCCGCGCGCGCTTTTTGCGCGATCCGGGCAATCAGCTCTTCCACCTTCTTGCCGACGACCATCATCAGGTCGGCCAGCTCGTCGATGATGATGACGATGGTTGGCAGTTTTTCCAGCGGTTCCGGCGAATCGGGCGTGAGGCTGAACGGGTTCGGGATGTGCTCCTCGCGCTTGGTCGCCTCGGCAATCTTGGCGTTGTAGCCGGCCAGGTTACGCACGCCGAGCTTGGACATCAGCTTGTAGCGGCGTTCCATTTCGTTCACGGCCCAGTTGAGGGCGTGGCCGGCCTGGCGCATGTCGGTCACGACCGGGGCCAGCAAGTGCGGAATGCCTTCGTACACCGACATTTCCAGCATCTTCGGATCGATCAGGATCATGCGCACGTCGGCCGGGTCGGACTTGTACAGCAGCGACAAAATCGTCGCATTGATACCGACCGATTTACCGGAGCCGGTGGTACCCGCGACCAGCAAGTGCGGCATCTTGGCCAGGTCGGCCACCACGGCCTTGCCGGCGATATCCTTGCCCAGCGCGACGGTGAGCGGCGACGGGTTGTCGTTGTAGACCTTGGAACCGACGATCTCGGACAGGCGCACGATCTGGCGCTTGGCGTTGGGCAGCTCCAGCGCCATGAAGTTTTTACCGGGAATGGTTTCCACCACGCGGATCGAGGTCAGCGACAGCGAGCGCGCCAGGTCGCGCGCCAGGCCCACGATCTGGCTGCCCTTGACGCCGGTAGCCGGTTCGATTTCGTAGCGGGTGACGACCGGGCCCGGATAGGCGGCCACGACCTTGGCTTCGACGCCGAAGTCCGACAGCTTTTTCTCGATCAGGCGGCTGGTGAATTCCAGCGTTTCGACCGCCACGGTTTCTTGCACCTCGGGCGCCTCGTCCAGCAGCGACAAGGTGGGCAGTTGCGGATTGCCGTTCAGGTCCTGGAACAGGCTGGCCTGGCGCTCCTTTTCCACGCGCTCGGACTTGACCACGGTGACCACTTGCGGCTCGATCTTGACGATCGGCGCGGCGACCGGATGTTTTTCCACGTGCTTGGCGCGCTCGATCACCACGGTTTCCTCGCGCTTGACGGCAGCGACTTCGCCCTGGCGGCGGTCTTCGCGGTACTGGTAGCGCCGGATGAACCAGACGATGCCCGATTCGATGGTGAAGCCGATGCGCTCGGCCAGCGCCAGCCACGAGACCTGGAAGAACAGCGAAAAACCGAGGCCGAACAACAGCAACAGCAGCAAGGTGGCGCCGGTAAAGCCGAACGCCACGTGGGCCGAATGGCCGATCAGCTCGCCCAAAACGCCGCCCGAGACGCGCGGCAACTCTGCGTGGCGCGTGAGCGAACCAAGGCGCAGGTATTCAAGACCCACGCTGCCGACGAACAGCAGCACGAAGCCGATGCCGCGTATCAGCGGCTCTTGCGCATGCTCGGGCTCGGCCGGCTTGGTCATGACGAATTTTTGCGTGAGGCTACGGTAGCCTTGCCACACGTAGCGCAGCACGCAAAACGCCCACCACCAGGCCGAGATGCCGAAGATGTACAGCAGCAAATCGGACAGCCAGGCGCCGGCGCGGCCGCCAAGGTTGGTCACCTTGGGCACCAGCGTTTCGTGCGACCAGCCGGGGTCGAGCTTGTTGTAGCTGGCCAGGATCAGCACGAAATAAAGGCCGAGCACGGCCAGCGCCAGCCAGCGCGCTTCGGACAGCAGCTTGACCAGGCGATTGGGCAGCGGCTGGCGCTCGGTGGGTGTGCGTTTGTAGCCGTTGGCGGACGCTGCGGACGAGGTCGTTCCGGCGCCTGCGCCAGACTTGGAAGAGCGTTCCTGAACTTTTTTACTGCTCATAGGTATTAAGGTGTTGCAACGTTATCGCACAGGAAAGATTCAGAGACAGCTATTCTAAGGCATACAGGCCACATCCGCCCCACGATTCATCCTGATCTTCTGCTTGCACTATAATCTTGTATTGCCTGCGTGAATGCAAGAGGCATTGCCCTTGCCTCCACCGCAGATGCCCCCAACTCCGATGTACTCCAATCTACAAAGAAGCCCGCCATGACCACTACCAAACACGCCCGCGTTCTGATCCTCGGTTCGGGCCCTGCCGGCTACAGCGCCGCCGTTTATGCCGCCCGCGCCAACCTGAACCCGATGCTGGTCACCGGCGTGGAACAAGGCGGCCAGTTGATGACCACCACCGACGTCGAAAACTGGCCCGGCGACCCGATGGGCGTGCAAGGCCCGGACCTGATGCAGCGCTTGCTGCAACACGCCGAGCGTTTCAAGACCGAAATCGTGTTCGATCACATCCACACGACCTTCCTGTCGGAAAAGCCGATCCGCCTGCTGGGCGACAGCCATGAATACACGTGCGACACCCTGATCATTGCCACCGGCGCGTCGGCCCAGTACCTGGGTCTGCCGACCGAGCAGGAATTCATGGGCCGTGGCGTCTCCGCCTGCGCCACCTGCGACGGCTTCTTCTATCGCAACCAGGAAGTGGCCGTGATCGGTGGCGGCAACACCGCTGTCGAGGAAGCGCTGTACCTGTCGAACATCGCCAACAAGGTGACGCTGATCCATCGCCGCGACAAGTTCCGCGCTGAAGCGATCCTGATCGACCGCCTGCACGCCAAGGTTGCCGAAGGCAAGATCGAGATCAAGTACAACCATACGCTGCAGGAAGTGCTCGGCAACGAAGGCGGCGTCACTGGTCTCAAGCTCCAGTCGACCGACGACGGCGCTGTCTCCGAAATCACCGTGCACGGCCTGTTCGTGGCGATCGGCCACAAGCCGAACACCGGCATCTTCGAAGGCCAGCTGGAAATGCACAACGGCTACATCAAGACGCGTTCGGGCACCGAAGGCATGGCGACTGCCACCACCGCCCCGGGCGTATTTGCCGCAGGCGACGTGCAGGACCATATCTACCGCCAGGCGATCACCAGCGCCGGCACCGGTTGCATGGCCGCACTGGACGCCCAGCGCTACCTCGAAGCGCAGGAGTAAGCCGCGATGAAAGACTTCTCGGAACTGAAATCGCTGAGCAAGCAGCTCAGGGAGCAGACCGAGGCGCGCGCCGCCGCCGAGGCGGAGCGCGTCAAGCGGGAAAAGACGCAGGTGGTGGAGGCGAATATCTTCCAGTCGGCGCTCGGCGGCGTCAAGCGCCTGCCCGAGTCGAACCGCCATGTGCCGCAGATGCCGAAAACGGCCGGTGTCGCCCCGCCCGTCAAGCGCAAGCTGACGCAAGCCGAGGACGACGCCGAAGTGCTGCGCGAGTCGCTGTCCGACCTGTTTGAAGTCGATCACTACCTGGAAGAAGACCCGGCGCTCAATTACGCCGCACCCGGCGTCGGCTCCGACGTGGTGAAAAAACTGCGCAAGGGCCACTGGCCGGTGCAGGACGAACTCGATTTGCACGGCATGCGGCGCGACCAGGCGCGCGACGCCATCGGCGACTTTTTACGCCGTTCGACCATGCGCAACCATCGCTGCGTGTGCGTCATTCACGGTCGCGGTTTTGGTTCGCGCGGCCAGGAACCGGTGCTCAAATCGATGGTGCACAGCTGGCTGGTGCAGAAGGAAGAAGTGGTGGCATTCTGCCAGGCGCGCTCCTCGGAAGGTGGAGAAGGCGCGCTGATGGTGCTGCTGAGGGCCGCACTGCGGCCCGAGCGCTGAATTATCCGCGACGATACTTTTCCAGCCAGTGCGCATACGGCGCTGGCAGCAGCCACGTGGGACGCTCCACTTTCAGCTCCGCCGCCATCTGCGCGGCGTAGTGCGGATTGGCCAGGAAAGCGCGGCCGATCATCACCAGGTCCATCTGCTGGTCGGCCACCACGCGATTGGCCACCTCCGCCGCATCGATTCCCCACGACGACGCCACCGGCAAGCCCGCCTCGCGGCGCACCCGTTCGGCGATCGGCGCCAGGAATGGCGAACCCCACGGAACATTGCCGTTCGGGGTGGAGAAGCCCACGCTCACGTTCAGCAGATCGAGTCCGCCCTGATGCATCGCGCGCGTGACATCGATCGACTCCGCCAGGGTCTGCTCGTCGCGGCCGTCATATTCGATCACGCCGAAACGGGCCGTCAATGGCAGGTGCTCGGGCCATACCGCGCGCACTGCCGCCAGGGTTTCCAGCATGAAGCGGCTGCGGCCGGCGTAATTGCCGCCGTAGGCATCGTCACGCTGGTTGGCATCGACATTGAAAAAGCTTTGCGCCAGGTAACCATGGGCGAAGTGCAGTTCGAGCCACTGGAAGCCGGCGTCACGCGCACGCTGGGCGGATGCGACGAAATCGGCTTTCACCCGTTCGATATCGTCGAGCGTCATGGCTTTCGGTACTTGCGGCAAGTTGGCGCCGAAGGCCACGGCCGACGGTGCGATGGTTTGCCAGCTGCGCGGATCGTCGGCAGCGATGTGATCGTCGCCTTCCCACGGCTTGTTGGCGCTGGCTTTGCGGCCGGCATGGGCAATCTGGATGCCGGGCACGGCGCCGGCGGCCTTGATGCCGGCGGCAATGCGCGCCAGGCCGGCGGCGTGCTCGTCGTTCCACAGGCCCAGGCAGCCAGGGGTGATGCGCCCTTCGGGCGACACGGCGGTCGCTTCCACGATCACCAGGCCGGCGCCGCCACGCGCCAGGGCCGGGTAATGCACCTGGTGCCAATCGTTGGTGAGGCCATCGTCGGCGCTGTACTGGCACATCGGCGGCACCGCGATACGGTTGCGCAGGGTGACATCCTTGAGGGAAAACGGGGTAAATAATGCGGTCATCGCTCAGACTTTAAAGTTGATCTGGACAGCATCATAATTCATTAATGAATTATGAGTAGTCGGGGCGGCCAAATCGGCTAAGCAGGCGCAGCAAGCTTCGCAGCGTGTCAGCCGAGCAACTAAGTTACACGGTGAGCGGCGGTCATGTTAACCTGAGCGATCTTCGACTTCCTCTACCGTTCGCACCCGATGCCCTACATGTCCCACGTTCCGGTTCACGTTTCCCTGGTCACCGTCATCGAGATCGTGGCGATCCTGGTGGGCGCGTTTTCCGGGTTCGTGGAGGCACGCCGCAAGCGCATGGACCTGGTGGGCGTGTTCACGGTGGCTTTCATCACCGCGTTCGGCGGCGGGACATTGCGCGACATCCTGCTCGACCGCCGGCCGCTGTTCTGGGTCATGCACCAGGAATACGCGATCCTGATTTTCGTGCTGGCCCTGATTGCGGCGCCGCTGATGCGCACCCTCAAGCAAATCCTGTCCGAACGCCTGATCGTGATAGCCGACGCCATCGGCCTGGGCCTGTTCGCGGTGGCGGGCGTGTCGCAGGCGCAAGCGGCTGGTATGCCGCTGTTCATCGCCTCGATGATGGGCGTGATCACCGGCATCTTTGGCGGCGTGCTGCGCGACATCGTCTGCAACGAAGTGCCGATGGTCTTCCGCGACGGCAAACCCTACGCCATCTGCGCCTTCTTTGGCTGCTGGATGTACATCGGCCTGCAATACACCGACGTCTCCGACGACGTCGCCCTGTGGGCCAGCGCCGCCTCGATCACGGTGATGCGGCTGGTGACGTGGAAATTCGACTTGCACCTTCCTTCCGACAAATAAGCCAATCAGTTAAGTGATTTATTTGCAATTGTTGCATCGGCGGCGTTGACCGCCGCCGGGCAACGCAAGACTATGTGTGTCAGCGTGCCGGCGCGCCCTATTCAATATAAATAATATATTTAGGGAGACACAATCATGGAAACCAACACCCTGCGCGTCCTCACCGGCGCGGCAGCGCTGTCCCTGTTCGCCGGTTGCGGTGGCAGTGGCAGTAGTACCAGTGACAGCAACATGCCAGCGGCCCGCACCCTCGCTACCACCACGGTCGCGGGCGCCGACGCCAGCAACGCCACGCTGGCCAACGCCGCAACCTTCGGCCTCACCCAGGACACCAACTTCTACACCGTAGATACCGGCGCCGGACTGGTGTTCAAGATCCGCCGCACCGACAATGGCGTGAGCACCCAGTCGGCCGGCGATATCGCCTCGATGATCTACAACGGCGTGCAGTACCAGGACCAGGCGCGCGGCACCCAGCTGAACTCGGGCTTCGACTACCTGTACAACAATGTCTCGGCGGTGGCCGTGACCGCCACCACGGTCGGCGCTGACACCATCAAGATCACCGTGCAAGCGGGCGACCTCACCCATTACTACATGGCGCGCCGGGGCGATCCGAATATCTACATGGGCACGTACTTCACGACCGAACCGAGCACGCTGGGCCTGGCGCGCTTCATCGTGCGGGTACCGATCGCCGCGCTGCCCAACGGCCCGGTGCCGTCCGACCTGCGCGGCACCAACGGCGCCATCGAATCGGGCGACGTGTTCGGCATGGCCAACGGCGAAACCCGCTCCAAGCACTACTCGAACATGCGGCTCAAGGACTGGCGCTACATCGGCGCCACCAGCGCCACCGCCGGCCTGTGGATCGTGCGCGACAACCACGAAGGCGGCTCGGGCGGGCCGTTCTACCGCAGCCTGCTCAACCAGGGCACGTCCACCAACCAGGAAATCACCTACATCATCAACTACGGCGAGGCGCAGACCGAAGCGTTCCGTCCCGGCATCCTCAACACCTACACCATGACCTTCACCGACGGCGCCGCACCGGGCGCCATCGATACGTCGTGGTTCGCCGGCATGGGCCTGCTAGGCTATGTGCCGGACAGCGGCCGTGGCGCGGTGGCGGGCGTGGGCATCGCCAACCGCGACACGCGCTATGCCTACACGGTCGGCTTCGCCAACGCCACGGCGCAATATTATGCCGACGCCAACCCATCCAACGGTTACTACAGCAGCGCCGGCATGCTGCCCGGCACCTACACCATGACGGTCTACAAGAACGAGCTGGCGGTCGAGTCACGCAGCGTGACGGTCAATGCCGGCGCCGTCACCACGCTCAACACCATCACTGTCGCGGGCGATCCGAGCAGCGTCACGCCCAAGTGGCGCATCGGCGACTGGGACGGCACGCCCAACGAGTTCATCAACGGCGACAAGCTCACCACCATGCACCCGCAGGATGTGCGCATGGCTGCCTGGACCGTGCCCGATTACGTGATCGGCACGTCCACCCCGGCCACCGGCTTTCCCGCTTACCAGTGGAAGGAAGTCAACGGCAACCTGGTGATCCGCTTCAACCTCAAGCAGAGCGAAATCCGCGCCTACACGCTGCGCGCCGGCATCACGGTCGGTTTTGCCGGCGGCCGGCCCAAGATCGCGGTTAATGGCTGGAGCTCGGCCAATCCTGCCGCGCCAAACCAGCCGAAAACCCGCACCCTCACGGTTGGCACCTATCGCGGCAATAACACCATGCTGACCTTTAATATCCCGGCCAGCGAGCTGCTGGTGGGCCAGAACACCTTGACGCTCACGGCCATCAGCGGCTCGAGCGGGGTCAAGTACCTGAGCCCCGGCTATGCCTGGGATGCCGTCGATCTGATTCCAACCCCATAACCCATAAGGAGAACCCATGAATCTGCATACCCTGGCCCTTTCGGTGCTGCTGGCTGGCGCCGCCGGCAGCGCCGCAGCGGCGGTCACCGCCACCACCGGCAACAGCGCCACCCTCGCCAGCTACAATCACGCGGCCACGTTCGAAGGCAATACGGCCTTGTCGAACACCTGGACCGAAGACGGCCTGCTGTTCTTTGCCAGCGGCTCGGCCAGCAACAACGGCTGCGGCTACGCTGGCATCGACTGCTACGACGCGCCGGATGAACTCAGCCCTTCGTTCTCCGGCAACTACCTGGCGACGGCGGGCAGCAATGCCTATATCGGCATCCGCGTGGCCGATGGCCGCGATTTCACCAGTATCGAGTTCGGCGTCGGTTCGGGCTACCTGAACCGGCACGGCTACTGGACCACTTACCTGGATGGACTGTTGACGGGGTCGGGCAATTTCAGCGGCGCTTCGGTGCTGGGACTGAGCGATGTACGCGGGATGGACGAAGTGCGGTTCTACGCGTTCTCGACCGCCAACCGGACCAGCGGTTTCAGCGCGGCGGCAATCGACAATGTGCGGGTGCTGGCGGTGCCGGAACCGCAGACGTGGGCAATGCTGATGGGAGGATTGGCGCTGATCGGATGGCGCCGCAGGGCCAACCGCCGTTAAAACGACGGCGGTGGCTGCGTCACTCCCGGGCGGGAGTGACGTATTGAACTGATTTACACTGCGTCCGGGCCGGTTTCGCCGGTACGGATGCGGATCACCTGCTCGACGTTTTGCACGAAGATTTTGCCGTCGCCGATCTTGCCGGTGCGGGCAGCCTTGATGATGGCGTCCACCACCTGCTCGGCCACGCCGTCGTCCACGACCACTTCAACCTTCACCTTCGGCAGGAAATCGACCACGTATTCGGCGCCACGATACAGTTCGGTGTGGCCTTTCTGGCGGCCGAAGCCCTTGACTTCGGTCACCGTCAGGCCGGTCACGTTCACTTCGGCCAGCGCTTCGCGCACTTCGTCCAGCTTGAACGGCTTGATCACTGCGGTAATCTGTTTCATGACTTCTCCTAATATTTGAATCGAAAATTCTTGGCCAGCAATAGCAATGGATCTATTGTAATCGACAACAGCGCACTTACCAGCCGCCTTGACGCCGAGTCCGGACTTTTGTCAGTCGTGCACCGGAATGGCGCGTAATTCTTCCATCCAGACAACGCTCTGGCCATCGCTAGGCGCGCGCCAGTCGCCGCGCGGCGACAGCGAACCGCCGCTACCCACCTTCGGTCCGTTCGGCACGCAGCTACGCTTGAACTGGCTGGTACGGAAGAAGCGGTCGAGGAAAATCCCGAGGTTGTGCTTGATCGCTGCCAGGTCGTACTCGTTGCGCGCCACGTGGTCGCCATCGGGCCAGCGGCCGAGCGTCCTGTCGCGCCAGGCATTCAACGACAGGAACGCCACCTTGGACGGCGCAAAGCCGAAGCGCAGCACGTAGTACAGGTTGAAGTCTTGCAGCTCGTACGGGCCGATCGTGCTTTCGGTGCGCTGCTCGGGCTGACCGCCGGCGGTGCCGGGCACCAGTTCGGGGCTGATTTCGGTGCCGAGGATGTCGAGCAGCACTTGCGCGTCGTTGCGGCCGATCACACCGGATTCGGCCACCCAGCGCACCAGGTGCGAGATCAGCGTCTTCGGCACGCTGGCGTTGACGTTGTAGTGCGACATGTGGTCGCCCACGCCGTACGTGCACCAGCCCAGCGCCAGCTCGCTCAGGTCGCCGGTACCGACAACGATGCCGCCGTGGTGGTTGGCCAGGCGGAACAGGTGGTTGGTGCGCTCGCCGGCCTGCACGTTCTCGAACGTGATGTCGTACTGCGCCTGGCCCTCCGAGTACGGGTGCCCCAGGTCCTTGAGCATCTGGATGCAGCTGGGGCGGATATCGATTTCCTGGGCCGAACAGCCGACCAGCTGCATCAGCGCGTGCGCCTGCTTGAGCGTGCGCTCGCTGGTGGCAAAGCCGGGCATGGTATAGGCCAGGATGTTGGTGCGAGGCAAGCCCAGCTTGTCCATCACGCGCGCGCACACCAGCAGCGCGTGGGTGGAATCGAGCCCGCCCGAAACGCCGATCACCACCTTCTTGATGCCGCTCGAACTCAAGCGCTGCGCCAGCGCCTGCACCTGGATGTTGTAAACCTCGTTACAGCGCTCGTCGCGGCGGCGCGCATCGGCCGGCACGTACGGGAAGCGCTCGACGCAACGGCGCAGCGCCAGCGGTTCTTCCCGCGACAGTTCCAGCTCGAAGAACACGGTGCGGAACTTGTTCACTTCGGCCGCGTGCCGCTGCACCGATTGGGCGAAAGTGTTCATGCGCATCCGTTCGCGCGACAGGCGCTCGAGGTCGATGTCGGCAAAAGTGAGCACCGGCTCGTCGGTAAAACGTTTCGATTCGGCCAGCAGTTCGCCGTTCTCGAAGATCACGCCCTGGCCGTCCCACGCCATGTCGGTGGTCGATTCGCCGCCGCCGGCCGACGTGTACAGGTAGGCGGCGATGCAGCGCGCCGACTGGTTGCCGACCAGCTGGTTGCGGTAGCCGGCCTTGCCGATTACCGCGTTCGAGGCCGACAGGTTGACCAGCACGGTGGCGCCGGCCAGCGCCGCGAACGACGACGGCGGCACCGGCACCCACACGTCCTCGCAGATCTCGACGTGGAATTTGAGCAGCGGCACGTCGGCCACCTCGAACAGCAACCCGGCGCCGAACTGCACGCGCTCACCGAGCAAGTCCATCTCGACCGCCACCGCGTAGTCGCCGCTGCTGAACTGGCGCGCTTCGTAGAACTCGCCGTAGTTGGGTAGGTACGACTTGGGCACCACGCCCTGGATCTGGCCGTTGGCCACCACCACCGCGCAGTTGTACAGTTGGTGCTCCACCCGCAGCGGCACACCGACCACGACCGCCATCTTCCACTGCAACGAGGCGTTGACGATTTCCGCCAGCGCATCGAGGCAGGCGTCGAGCAGCGCGCGCTGGTGGAACAGGTCGTCGCACGTGTAGGCGGCCAGGCCCAGTTCCGGGAACGCCACCAGGGCCGCGCCCTGCTCCGCCGCCTGGTTGGCCAGTAAAATGGTCTGCTCGGCGTTGTAGGCGGGGTCGGCAATGCGGCACACTGGCGCGGCAATGGCCACGCGGGCGAAATCGTGGGTGTACAGATTGAGGAAATTCGAGCTCATAAAGGATCTTTCCGACGGTGGTGCACAGGCATGGAATCCAATTATCGCATGCGCACCGCCAACGCAAAGGTCGTGGATACGCTAGACTTGGCCCACCATCATGGGCAGGAGGCAGTGTGTCAGAAGCAGAGTTTTCGATCATCGAGTCGCTGGAGAGCGTGGACGAGCAGCAGTGGCAAGCGCTGGCCGGCGACAATCCCACGCTGGCATACCGCTTTTTGCACACGCTGCACACCACCCGCTGCGCCTGCCCGCAAACGGGCTGGACCCCGCGCTACCTGGTCATGTACCGGGACGGCGTGCTGCACGGCGCCATGCCGCTCTACCTCAAGCATCACAGCCGCGGCGAATATGTATTCGACCACGCGTGGGCCGATGCCTTCCACCGCAACGGCATCGAATACTATCCGAAGCTGCTCTCGGCGGTGCCGTTTTCGCCGGTGACCGGCAGCCGTCTGCTGGCGCGCACGCCCGACGACCGCGCCGTGCTGGCGCGCGCCGTGCTGCAAGTGGCGCAACAACTGGAAACCTCGTCGCTGCACATTTTGTTCCCCGACGAGCAGGACCGGCAAGCGCTGCAAGCGGCCGGCTTCATGCTGCGCGAAGGCGTGCAGTTTCACTGGGAAAATCCCGGTTACGCCGATTTCGACGCGTTTCTGGCCAGCTTCAAGATGGACAAGCGCAAGAAAATCCGCCAGGACCGCCGCCGCGTGGTCGAAGCCGGCATCACCTTCCGGCACCTGGCCGGCGCCGCCATCACGCAGGAGGTGATGGCGTTCTTTTACCGGTGCTACGTGTCCACGTACCAGGCCCATGGCAACAGACCCTACCTGAGCCTGGCCTTTTTCGAGCAATTGCGCGAACACATGGCCGACAACTTGATGATCGTGCTGGCGCAGCGTGGCGACCAGCCGGTGGCCGCGGCGCTCAACCTGGTGGGCGGCGGCATCATGTACGGACGCTACTGGGGCACGACGCAATTCGTCTCGGGCCTGCATTTTGAAACCTGTTACGTGCAAGCGATCGAGTATTGCATTGCGCACGACATCGCCCGTTTCGAGGGCGGCGCCCAGGGCGTGCACAAGATGTCGCGCGGCCTGTCGCCCACGCCCACGTGGTCGGCGCACTGGGTGGCGGACCCGCGTTTTGCCGCCGCCATCGGCGATTTCCTGGCGCAGGAAACTGCCGCCATCGAGGAATATATCGACGAACTGGCCGAGCACGTCCCCTTCAAATAAGGGCAACCCTTACGTAATTATGTGAGGATTTCGTTAAACGGGTAGAATGTTAGCGGTAGCAACTATCTGACCATGGATGAAACCAGTTTGCTTCACAGCATTTTCAATCGCGCCTATACTCTATGCCCGTTGACGGTTTTGTCACAACACGTGACGTAAAACAATGAATGCAGATTTTATAAAACAACGGAACCGCTTCAAGGTCGCGACGATGAAACGTCTCGGTGTCACTGAAGAGGCTTATACCAACGTAACCGACCAGCTGGCGCACATCGCCCAGCCGTTCCATGTGCGCAAGGGCGAGTTCCTGCAGCGTGCCGGCGCCGTTGCCACCCAGGTACACTGGCTGGCCAGCGGCGTGGCGCGCAGCGGGTTCTTCAACCGCGACGGCGTGGAAGTCACCCTGCGCTTTTATCGCGAAGGGGAATCGGCCACCACCCTCACCGACCTGATCGCCGGCGAGAATGGCCAGCCGGCCGTGCAGTTCCTGGTGGCGGAAACCACGATCCACGGCTTTACGCTCGACTGGACCCAGGCCAGCGCCTTGCGTGCCCAAAGCGAGGTGATGCAGCATTACCACCTGCAAGCGGCCATGCACGGCATGCACAACCTGGCCCAGCGCGCTTACGCCACCGGCGAGACCTCGGCCCAGGAGCGCCTGGCCGCGTTCCGCGAGGAATATCCCGGCCTGGAAGCACGCATCTCGCAGCGGGCCATCGCTTCGTACCTGGGCATCACGCCGCAGTACATGTCGCGCCTGCGCCGCGAGGCGGAAGCCGAACTGGCCGGTATCGAAGCCGGTGCGGAAGCCAACGCCGAGGCTTACGCCCGCAACTGACGCGGCACGGCCGGGCGCGTTCCTGTCGGACGCGCCCGGCCTTCACCTTCTTGCGCATAGACGCAGCAATGGTTTCCACCGCCTGCGCAATCGATTGCAGACTGCTTACTGCGCCTACCCTGTCGCCAGGTAGAGCACCAACCTGCGGCTGACCACGCTCTTCGGCACCGCCCTTGCACGCGGTATCTCGAGACCATAAAAAAAGCCCGGCTGCGCAATGCAGCCGGGCTTTTTCATGGAACGCGCTGGCGGATTAGCCGGCAGCGTTTTCCTTGTTGTACGACGCAACGCCGTTCAGGATTTCTTGTTTGGCATCTTCCACGCCGTACCAGCCGTCGATCTTGACCCATTTGCCTTTTTCCAGATCTTTGTAGTGCTCGAAGAAGTGCTGGATCTGGCGCAGGCGCAGTTCGTTCAGGTCTTCCGGCTTTTGCCAGTGGCTGTAGATCGACAGTACTTTATCGACCGGCACGGCCAGGACCTTGGCGTCTTCACCGGATTCGTCGGTCATTTTCAGCACGCCGATAGGACGGCAGCGCACGACCACGCCAGGGATCAGCGGGAACGGGGTGATCACCAGCACGTCAACCGGGTCGCCGTCGTCCGACAGGGTGTTCGGCACGTAGCCGTAGTTGCATGGGTAATGCATGGCGGTGCCCATGAAACGGTCCACGAAAATCGCGCCGGAATCTTTATCGACTTCGTACTTGATCGGATCGGCGTTCATCGGAATTTCGATGATCACGTTGAAGTCGTTAGGCACATCGCGGCCCGAAGGCACTTTATTCAAGCTCATGGGTTTTCCTTGTTGGAGGGGTGCTGACAATTGGACAATTGATTAACCGCGTAATTATAGCGAAGTACAGCTTGCTTGTGCGGCGCAGCACCCGTGCGTGCGGCCGATTGTTGGCGGTGGCGCACACGCGGGAGGGATGTTATGATCACTCAGATGAGAATGATTAGCATTTAATATCCAAACCAACCGTGCCGCCAATTACCCTCCACGACGACAGCGCCGCCACCCTGTACAGCAACCACCACGGTTGGCTGCACGGCTGGCTGCGCCGCAAGATGGGCAATGCCGGCGACGCCGCCGATCTGGCGCACGATACCTTTGTGCGCGTGCTCGCTCGCAGCAGCCCGGTCCAGGCGCCGGCACTGCGCGCACCGCGCGCCTACCTGGGCACCATCGCGCGCGGCCTGATGGCCGATTTTTTCCGCCGCAAGGATGTCGAACGCGCTTACCTCGATGCGCTGGCCGCCCTGCCCGACGTCCACCAGCCGTCGCCGGAAACACGCGCCATCATGCTTGAAGCGCTGGTGGCCATCGACACCATGCTTGACGGCCTGAAGCCGCAGGTGCGGCAGGCGTTCCTGCTGTCGCAACTCGACGGCCTCACCTACGAGCAGATCGCGGTGGAACTGGGCGTCACCAGGCGCACGGTCGGCAACCATATGTGCAAGGCCATCGAACACTGCTACCTGCTGGCGCAATGAACGCCCGTTTGCCCGCAACCGATGCGCAGGCGCCGCGCGACGAGGCCGTGGTCCGCAAGGAAGCGGTGGCGTGGTACGCACGCCTGTGCTCGGGCGCCATCACCGATGCCGAACGCGCGGCGTGGCGCCAGTGGCAGGCCGCCCACCCGGACCACCGGCGCGCCTGGCAACGGATCGAGTCCATGCGCGCGGCGCTGCTGCAAGTGCCCGCCAATATCGCCGCGCCCGCACTGCGCATGACCGAACAGGCGCGCAGCCGGCGCCAGGCGCTGCGCGGCGTGGCACTGCTGGCATCCGCCGGCACGCTCGGTTACGTGGCCTGGCGCGGCGCGGGCGAACAGGGCTTTGCGCGGCCGTTGCTGGCCGACTACCGCACCGGCATCGGCCAGCAACGCGAGGTCGTGCTGGCCGATGGCTCGCTGCTGGTGCTCGATACCGCCACCGCAGTCGATGTGCGCTATACCGGTACCGAACGCGTGGTGCGGCTGTGGGCCGGCGCCGTACTGATCGAGACGGCGCATCTGCGCCAGCCGCAGCAGGCAGCCGATCCGCGCCCATTCATCGTGCAGACCGCGCACGGCAGCGTGACCGCGCTCGGCACGCGCTTTACGGTGCGCCAGTACGATGATCCACTTGATGGCCAGTCCGGTGGCTATACCGAAGTGGCGGTGCTAGAGCACGCGGTGGCGATACGCGCTGGCGCTGCTGCCGGAGCGGGTGCTGCGGCAGCCGGTGCTGGTGTAAGCGTTCCTGCGAGAGGCAATCCTGCGGCTGGCGATCCTGCGATCGGCGCTCCTGCTCTAAGCGGTCCTGCGGCAGGCGGTGCTGCGGCAGGCAATCCAGCAGCATCCAACGCTGGTCCTCACCCGGTGCTGCTGCGCGCTGGCCAGCAGGTGCGCTTTACCAGCAGCAGGGTCGAGGCGCCGCAGGCCGCACCGGACCATGCCGGCCAGTGGCGCTCGGGGCATTTGCTGGTCAACGACCGCAGCCTGGCCGAGGTGCTGGCCGAGCTGTCGCGGTATCGCCACGGGCGCCTGGGCTGCGATCCGGCCGTTGCCGGCTTGCGCATTTCCGGCGTGTTACCGCTGACGGACACCGACCGCGCGCTGGCTCTGCTCACCCGCACCTTCCCGCTGCGCCAGCGCAGTCTTACCCGGTACTGGGTCACGCTGGGGCCGCGCTAAACGCAGGCGCTCAACTATTTTCACAATAATTTTCCACTTTTTGCGTCTCATCCGGCCTACAGGACAGGAACTCCCTGATCGTCCAACTTTACAAGGCCCGTATGTTCAATATCCGCATGACCCCTCTGGCACTGGCGCTTGCCATGCCTTTCGCTATCTCAGCGCCCGCCGAGGCCACCCGCAACTACCAGATTCCCGCCGGCCCGCTGGCGTCCGTCCTCAACCAGTTTGCAGCCGCCGCCGGCGCCGCGCTGTCGTTCGATCCGGCGCTGGCCGCCGGCCATACCTCGCCCGGTCTGCAGGGCGCACATACGCCAGCCTCCGGTTTTGCCGCGCTGCTGGCCGGCAGCGGCCTGGAAGTAGTGCCGCAGGGCGAGCGCAGCTACAGCGTGCGCCGCATCGCAACGCCAACTGCCGCCGCGCCCATCGCGCAGACGCTGGCCCCCATCAGCGTCTCGGCCCGGGGCGAAGCCGACAACGTCACCGAAGGCAGCGGCGCCTACGGCATCCGTTCGATGAGCACCGCCACCCGCCTGGGCCTGTCCACACGCGAAACGCCGCAGTCGGTCAGCGTGATCACGCGCCAGCAAATGGACGACCAGGCACTGGTCACCGTGCCCGACATCCTGGAAAAAACCGTGGGTGTGACCGTGGGCCGCAACGACAGCGAACGCGCCACCTTTTATGCACGCGGCTATACCATCGAGAACTTCCAGTTCGACGGCGTGCCGAACACCCTCGACAGCTCCAACCAGTACACCACCGCCATCGGCGACAGTGCCATATACGACCACGTGGAAGTGGTGCGCGGTGCGGCCGGGCTCTTGACAGGCGCCGGCAATCCGTCCGCCACCATCAACCTGGTGCGCAAGCGTCCCACCAGCGAATTTGCCGGTTCCCTCAATGCCAGCGCCGGCTCGTGGAGCCGCTATCGCGGCGTGGCCGATGTTTCCGGTCCACTCAACGCCAGCGGCAGCGTACGCGCGCGCATGGTGCTGGCCGCGCAAAATGCCGACTCGTACATCGACTACTACCAGCGCGACACCCGCAACGCCTACGCCATCATCGAGACCGACCTCGGTCCGCGCACGCTGCTCACGGCCGGCATCGATTACATGCGTTCGCGCGCCGATGGCGCCACCTTCGGCCATATTCCACTGTTCTACAGCGACGGCACGCAAACCGATTTCCGCCGCTCGCTCAACCCGGCTGCGCGCTGGTCGTACTGGGACAACAACAGCACCAACACCTTCGCCTCGCTCAAGCACAGTTTCGACAGCGGCTGGAAACTCGACCTGTCGGCCAGCCACCTCAAGCAGTCGAAGGAAGTGGAATACGGCTCGGCCTATAACGGCGCAGTGGACCGCGCCACCGGCGCCGGCGTGCGGCTGCTGGCCGGCGTGCTGCCCACCCAGGCCAATACCGACAGCGCCAACCTGGCGCTAAGCGGCCCGTTCACGCTGTTCGGCCGCCAGCACGAGCTGATGCTCGGCGCCGGCTATTCGCGCGCGGTGAAGGACGCCCAGCTCTACACCAGCCCGGCCCTGATCGCGGTGCCCGATTATTTTGCGTGGGACGGCTACCTGGCGCAGCCGGCGTCCTATGCCAAGCGTGCCGACCGCGAAACCACCATCACCGAAAAAGGGCTGTCGCTGGCCACCCGTCTGCGCCCAACGGATGCACTGTCGGTGATCCTCGGCGCGCGCATGAGCTGGTACAAGCTGTATGACTTCCAGGTCAATAACGCCGGCGTGCGCGCGGTGGCCGACAACCTCGACATCGGCGAAAAAGTGGTGCCGTACGCGGGCGTGGTGTATGACGTCAATCGCCACTGGTCGGTGTACGCCAGCTATACCGACATCTTCCGTCCGCAAACCTATTACAAGGACGCCAGCGACCGTTCGCTCGATCCGCTGACCGGCAAGAATGTCGAAGCGGGCATCAAGGGCGAGTTCTTCGACCAGCGCCTGAACGCCGGTATCGCCGTGTTTCGCACCGAACAAAACAACTCGGCGCAGTACGCGGGCATCAACGCGACCACCGGCGGCGAGATCTACCGCCCGATCGAAGGCGTGACCAGCAAAGGCGTGGAACTGGAAGTGTCGGGCCAGGCGGCGCCGGGGTGGAATGTGGCAGGCGGCTATACCTTCCGCACGTCGCACATCCCGTCGCAGCCCGACGTGATCCTGAGCGCGGTCAACACCAACCAGCCCAAGCACCTGTTCAAACTGAGTACTGCCTACAAGCTGGCGGGCGCGCTGGACCAGCTGACCGTGGGCGGTTCGCTGACCTGGCAGAGCGAGACCTATTATCAAACCTCGGACGCCCGCCGCTGGCGGGCGACGCAGCCGTCTTATGCGGTGCTGGGACTGATGGCGCGTTATGACATCAACCGGCGCGTAAGCGTGGCCTTAAATGTCAACAACGTGCTCGATAAGACCTATATGCCGGGGATGGGGTCGTACGGGACGGGCGTGTATGGCGATCCGCGCAGCGCGGTGGTGACAGCCAACTACAAGTTCTAGGCAAATTGGACCGCGCTGCGGTCCAATTTTTTTACAGCACGGTCGCCAGCGCGCATTGACGGTAGTGGCTGGCCGCCTCCTCCGTCTGCTGCAGCGCTTCGTGCAATTGCGCCAGCTTCAGGTGGGACTCGCGCACCATGCGCGGGTCGGCAGCGTCGGACAGCGCCTGCTCCAGGTGGCGCTGGGCCTTGCCCCACAGTTTTTGCTTGAGGCACAGCGAGCCTAACGTGAGCGCCAGTTCGGCATCGGTCGGGCGGGTTTGCATCCAGCGTTCGCAGTGGTCGATCTGGGTGAGCAGCGCCGCCGAGCCAGCCGGAGCCGCCGCTTCGCGGTAGGTACGCACCACGCGGTCGTCCCAGTCGGCGTTGAGCGATTCCTCGGCCACCAGGCGCGCTTCGTCGTGCAGCCCACGGGCGTTGAGGGCAGTGGCGGCGCGGCAGGCGATGTACGGCTTGATGCGGTCGGCGTTCGGCACGGTGGACCACACGCGCAGCAGCGACTCGGCGTCGTGGGTTTTATCGGTGAGCAGGTCTTCGTAGGCCAGCTCGCGCAGGCGCGACGACAGCGCCGGATGCAGCGCGCGATGCTTGTCGAGCGAGCGCACCAGGCGCAGCACCTCGGGCCAGTTCTTGGCCTGCTGCTGGGCCTTGAGCGACCATTGCAGCGCGTGGATGTGGCGGGTGCCGCTGGCGTTCAGTTCGCGCACGGCGGCCAGCGCGGCTTCCGGCTGGTGGTCGTCCACCAGCAATTCCGTCATGGTCATCAGGCGCGCCGTTTTCATGGCGTTGTCGTCCTGCAGGCGCGCCAGCCACTGGTCGCGGCGCGTGGCCTGGCGCATGCGGTGGGCGGCGCGGGCGCCGATCAGCGCGGCCACGCCGGCGTTTTCCGGCAATTCCGCCGCGCGCAGCGCAGCCTTTTCGGCATGGCCGAAGCGGCCTTCAAACAATGCCTTCAACGCTTCGCGCAAGCCCTTGTTGCCGTCGCGTTCGCGCTTTTGCTGGCGGTAAGCGGCCACCTTGCGCGGCATCTTGACGGTGGCGCGCACCGCGCGGATCACCACGTACAGCAGCACGAAGAGCAGCGCCAGCAGCACGCAGAACAGGTTGAGCGACAGGTCGATGCGGTGCGGCGGGTAGAACAGCACCACGTTGCCCGGGTTGAAGCGGGCTGTCACGGCGATACCGATGGCCGCAGCCATCAGCGCGACTAACCAGAGAAATATCCGCATGCTATGGCTTCGCCTTGTAGTTGCGTACCGCGTTCAGGCTGTCGGACAGGGTGGGCATCTCGATGGCCAGGTTGCTGCTTTGAACCTGGCGCAGCAGTGCCTGCACGCTTTGCGTGGCGCGGGTGCGGGTGTCGTAGTACTTGACCAGCGCCTCCTGGGCGGCGGCCAGGTCGGCGCGGAACGCGGTCTCGTTGCGCGACAACAGCGCCATGCGGGCGTTGAGCAGGCGCAGCTTGAGGTTTTCGCGCATGAAGTAGGCCTGGGTGGGCGAGACCATCAGCGCATCGGGATGATCGACGCTGCGCACGCGGATCAGCTGGCGCACGTCGGTCCACATCTCGGTGCTCCAGCCGCTCCAGGCGCCTTGCAGCGATTGCAGCCACGGCGTCGATTCCGGTTCGGCGTTGGCAGCGGCAGGCACCGGCTTGCCGTTTTTGTCGAGCACCGGCTTGCGCGGCTTGCGCTCGGGCGCGGCCGGCAGCGTGGGCTTTTCGTCGGACAGCATGGGCAGCGTGTCGATCTGGGCGATCACGTTATCGAGGCGCAGGGCCACGCCCACCGAATCGACATTGGGCAAGGCCTTGAGTTTCTCGGTGTCCTTGGCGATCGCCCGGCGGATGGTGATGAACTGCGGCTTGTCCGAGCGCGACAGGCTGCGGTCGGCGTTTTGCAGCGCGATCAGCGCGCCCGGCACGTTGCCGGCCAGTTGCAGCTGCTGGCTGGCGGTGGACAGCACTTGCTCGATCTCGGTGAGCGCCCATTCGTCGCGGTTTTTCGACAGGTCCTGGTACAGCTGTTCAAGCGCCAGTTGCTGGCTTTGCGACTCCTGCTGCCGGCTTTCCAGCACGGTGACCTTGGCCTGCAGCTCGCGGCTGGACTCCTGCACCTGGCGCGCCAGGTTGTTGGTCTCGCCGTTGATGGTGTCGCCCTTTTGCAGGCGCAGCGCCATTTCCTGGCGCAGCTTGCTCACTTGCCGGTGCGACGACCAGGTTTGGCCGGCCAGCAGCAGCGCCAGCACCACCACGCCGACGAGCAGCACCTTGGGCTGCTGCAGCGTGGCGAGCAAGGTGGGCTCGGAGGACGACAGGACCGGCTTGGACGGCGCGGCCGAAGGATCGGCGCCGCCGGGAGCGGAAGCGCCGGAGACGGCGGGGTCGGGTAATGTAGGCAGTTCGTTCATAGGCGTGATTGTAGCGCGGCCAGCAGGCGTTCGTCGCCTGATCCGGTGAGGGAGGTCCGGGAAAAACCGAGATTATGCGCAGTCTCCGCGATCCGGGCATGCGGTACGATCAAATGCTGTTGTTGCATCGATACAACACATGACGTTTCCCCTGCCGGTGCGCGCGCGTCGAGTTCGGCCAGGATGTCGTACAGGCCGCGCAGCGCTTCCGAGCTGGTGATAATCCAGTCGTTGTCCCGCGCCAGCAGGCGGCGCAGCGTGGCCTCGAGTTCGGCGGTGAGCGCTGGCGGCGCGCGCCGGTAGGCGGGCACCACATCGACCTGGGCGCCGGCCGCGCGCAGCCCGTCGGCCAGCAGTTCGCGGCCGCCGTCGCCGCGAATGATCAGGGCGCGCTTGCCGTTCAAGGCAGCCAGATCGAGGGTTCGCAGCAGGTGTTCGGAGTCGCTGTGGGCGGTGTCATGCGGGCTGACCACGTGCGCACCAGGAGACGCCACGCCATGGGCGGCCAGCGCCAGCCGGCTGCCCTCGCCCACCACGGCCCAGGTCACGCCGGGCGGCACGGTGGTCAAGTGGGCGAAGGCGGCGTCGATGGCGTTGGGCGAGACAAAGGCGACCAGCTGGTAATAAGGCTGGGGGTGAAGCTGGGGATGCGGCTGCGATTGAGGTTGCGATTGAGGCTGCGATTGAGACTGATGAGCGGTGAGGCGCGCCAGGGCTGCCAGCAGTTCAACAGGCTGCGCCAGCGGCGTGATTTCGAGCAGCGGCAGCACTTCCACCGCGTGGCCCAGGGCCGCCACGCGCGCGGCCAGCGGGCGCGCCTGCGCCAGCGGACGGGTGATGATGACGGCGCCGGCCATCACAAACTCTCGCTTGACATCGGCGCCGGGCGCGCCACTCAGGTCCCGGTCCCGGGCTGAGTACCGGGCAGACCTTCGGGCTCCGCTCCGGCCACACTTGCGGCCTGCGGCTGTCCCGCCGGCTGAACTTCAGGCTGGTTTTGCGCCACGCCAGCTTCGACGTCGGCCTGGGCGTCTGCCTTCAGTTCGGCCGAGCGGGCCGCATCGTCGGCTTGCGCCGCTTCGCTCAGGCACGCGGCCAGGATCTCGACCGCGCCCTGCTCGCCCAGCATCTGCGCCACTTGCGCGCCCAGCACGGCGGCATCAACCGCCGGGCCGCGCGCTTCGGCGCTGATCATGCGCGCGCCGTCGGGCGTGGCCACCATGGCGCGCAGGTGCATTTGATCGCCATCGATGGTGGCGTACGACGCCAGCGGCACCTGGCAGCTGCCGCCGAACACGCGCGAGACGGTGCGCTCGGCGATCGACACCAGCGCACTGTCTTCGTGGTGCAGGGGCGCCAGCAGCGCCACCAGGTCCACGCCGTCGCTGCGTTCGGGAATTTCAATTGCCAGCGTGCCCTGCCCGGGAGCCGGCAAGCTGGTCTCGGGATCGAGCACCGAGCGGATGCGGGCGGCCAGGCCCAGGCGCTTGAGGCCGGCGGCGGCCAGGATGATGGCGGCGTACTCGCCGCGATCGAGCTTGCCCAGGCGCGTGTCGAGGTTGCCGCGCAGCGGCTTGACGACCAGGTGGGGGAAGCTGGCGGCGATCAGCGACTGGCGGCGCAGGCTGCTGGTGCCGACGATGGCGCCGTCGGGCAGGTCGGCCAGGGTGGCGTAGTCATTGGAAACAAAGGCGTCGCGCGCATCTTCGCGCTCGAGCACCGCGCCCATCACGAAGCCTGCGGGCAGCTCCATCGGCATGTCTTTCAGGCAGTGGACGGCCAGGTCGGCGCGGCCTTCGGCCATCGCCACTTCAAGTTCTTTCACGAACAAGCCCTTGCCGCCGACCTTGGACAGGGTGCGATCGAGGATTTGATCGCCGCGCGTCGTCATTCCGACAATTTTGACATCGCACTGCGGATATAATAATGCCAAGCGTTCGCGCACATGCTCGGCCTGCCACATGGCGAGCCGGCTTTCGCGCGAAGCGATCACCAATTTGGATGGAGTACTCTGGACTACTTCGGATGTTTTCAAAACTGTTCTTTCACTGTCGCTGCTGCCCAACCGGCGCAGACCAGTCAAGCGTGTATGGCTAAGATCACAAATTTTACCATGCTCACCCTCTTGCAGACCCGGGCCACCCGCCTTTGCACCGACATTTTATTTCTTTGCGGCATAACTCATGGCAAACCAATTTAGTGCAACTGACGACTTCCAAGCTGAAAATATTCCCGAACAAGCCGGCGCCGATAAAGACGCGCCGTTGAAAGAAGATATCCGCCTGCTCGGCCGCCTGCTCGGCGACGTGCTGCGCGACCAGGAAGGCGAAGAAGTATTCGGCGTGGTCGAAACCATCCGCCAGACCGCCGTGCGCTTCCGCCGCGAAGACGACACGGCCGCCGCCAATGAACTGGACGGCATGCTGAAAATCCTCACGCGCGAACAGACCATTACCGTCGTGCGCGCGTTCTCGTACTTCTCGCACCTGGCCAATATCGCCGAGGACCAGCACCACATCCGCCGCCGCCGCGCCCACCAGCTGGCAGGCTCCGACGCCCAGAAGGGCAGCGTCAGCTACGCGCTGGCCAAGCTGAAAAGCGCCGGCGTCGAACGCGATACCGTCGAGACCTTCTTCCAGGACGCCCTGATCGCGCCGGTGCTTACCGCCCACCCGACCGAGGTGCAGCGCAAATCGATCCTCGACGCCGAGCACGATATCGCGCGCCTGCTGGCCCAGCGCGACCAGCCGTTGACGCCAAAAGAAGACGCGGCCAACCTGCACCTGCTGCGCGCGCGCGTGGCCACGCTGTGGCAAACCCGCATGCTGCGCTACACCAAGCTGACGGTGGCAGACGAAATCGAAAACGCCCTGTCCTACTACCGCATCACCTTCCTGCGCGAACTGCCAGGCCTGTACGACGACATCGAAGGCGACATCGCCAGCCACTACGGCGAAGCCGACACCACCACCATCGACGCGCCGTACGTGCAGATGGGCAGCTGGATCGGCGGCGACCGCGATGGCAACCCGAACGTCAACGGCGGCACCATGCAGCACGCGCTCACGCGCCAGGCCACCACCATCCTCGATTTCTACCTCGAGGAAGCGCACACGCTGGGCGCCGAACTGTCGATTTCCACCCTGATGATCGGCTGCTCGCCGGCGCTGCAGGCGCTGGCCGACCAGTCGCCCGACACCTCCGACCACCGCGCCGACGAACCGTACCGCCGCGCCCTGATCGGCGTCTATGCTCGCCTGGCCAGCACGGCGCGCGCGTTGGGCGCCACCAACATCCTGCGCAAGGAAGTGGGCCACGCCGAACCGTACGCCAACGCCGCCGAGTTTTCGGCCGACCTGCAAGTGCTGGTCGAATCGCTCGAAGCGCACCACGGCGCGGTGCTGGTGCGTCCGCGCCTGTCCACGCTCAAGCGCGCGGCCGACATCTTCGGCTTCCACCTGGCTTCGCTCGACATGCGCCAGTCGTCGGACGTGCACGAACGCGTGCTGTCCGAACTGTTCGCCAAGGCCGGCGCCGAAGCCGATTATTCGGCACTGGACGAAGACGCCAAGGTCGCGCTGATCCTGTCCGAGCTGGGCCAGGCCCGCCTGCTGTCGTCGCCGTACATCGCCTACTCCGACGAAACCCAGTCCGAGCTGGGCGTGCTGCGCGCCGCGCGCGAAATCCGCCAGCGCTACGGCGTGCGCGCGATCCGCAACTACATCATCTCGCACACCGAGACCGTTTCCGACCTGCTCGAGGTGCTGCTGCTGCAAAAGGAAATGGGCCTGCTGCGGGTGGCCGAACAAGAGCTGGACCTGATGGTCATTCCACTGTTCGAAACCATCCCCGACCTGCAACGCGCGGCCGGCATCATGGAAGCCGTGATGGCGATCCCGCTGGTCAAGGCGCTGATCGCCAAGCAGGGCCAGATCCAGGAAGTCATGCTCGGTTACTCGGATTCCAACAAGGACGGCGGCTTCCTCACGTCCACCTGGGAGCTGTACAAGGCCGAGACCCACCTGGTCACCGTGTTTGCCAACGCCGGCGTCAAGCTGCGCCTGTTCCACGGCCGGGGCGGCACCGTCGGTCGCGGCGGCGGTCCATCGTACGAGGCCATCCTGGCGCAGCCGCACGGCACCGTCAACGGCCAGATCCGCCTGACCGAACAGGGCGAAATCATCGCGTCGAAATTCTCGAACAAGGACATCGGCCGCCGCAACCTGGAGCTGCTGGTTGCCGCCACGCTGGAAGCGAGCCTGTTGCCGCAACCGGAAGACGCGGCCCACGTGGCGCAGTTGCAGCAATTCGAGTCGGTGATGGCGGAGATTTCCGACCGCGCCTACAAGGCCTACCGCAACCTGGTGTACGAAACCCCGGGCTTCACCGACTACTTCTTCAGCGCCACCCCGATCGCCGAGATCGCGGAACTGAACCTCGGTTCGCGTCCGGCTTCGCGCAAATCGACCAAGCGCATCGAGGACCTGCGGGCCATTCCATGGGGCTTTTCGTGGGGCCAGTGCCGCCTGCTGCTGCCGGGCTGGTATGGCTTCGGCAGCGCCATCGGCGCTTGGGTGGCCGATGGCGGCGCCGAGCAGGAACAGCGCCTGGCGCAGCTGCAGGTCATGTCGCGCGAGTGGCCGTTCTTTGCCACGCTGCTGTCCAATATGGACATGGTACTGGCCAAGACCGACCTGGCAATCGCTTCGCGCTACGCCGAACTGGTGCAGGACAAGGAACTGCGCGAGCGCATCTTCAAGCGCATCACCGAAGAGCATGCGAACACGCTGGACATCCTGCAGCGCATCACCGGCGCCGAAGAACGGCTGGTGAACAACCCGCTGCTGGCGCGCTCGATCCAGAACCGCATTGCCTACATCGATCCGCTCAACCACTTGCAAGTGGAACTGATCAAGCGCCACCGCGCCTTGACCACGGAAGCGAAAACCGATGAGCGCGTGCATCGCGGCATCCACCTGTCGATCAACGGCGTGGCGGCAGGGCTGCGCAACACGGGTTAACCGGTGCCCCTCCCTTCGGGGAGGGGGTGTATTCCGGCAAGTTTACGTAAAACCCGGTATCCTTGCACTATGAAATTCATCACAAGTTGGATCGTTTCCCTTATCTGCTTGCTGACGCTGGCGGCTTCCCCGCCAGCACACTCTTCCCCTGCTCCCGGCCTGCTGGACCTGTATGCCCACCGCGCGTGGACGGCGGCTCATGGTGCACCCGCGCAAATCCAGGCGATTACCCAGACCCCTGACGGCTGGCTGTGGATTTCCACGCCGACCGGCCTGTATCGCTTCGACGGCGTGCGCTTCGAGCGTCACGACGCCATCAACGGCCACGCCCTGCGTTCATCGATCGTGCTGCCGCTGCATACCGCGCCCGACGGCACCCTGTGGGTGGGCTACCGCTTCGGCGGCGCCAGCGCCTTCCTCGGCAACCGGGTGCGCCACTACGGCGCCGACCAGGGTTTTCCGCCGGGCGCCACCCACAGTTTTACGGTAGCGCCGGATGGCGTGACGTGGGTGACCACGGCCGCCGGCCTGGCGTGGCTCGACAGCCGTCAGGATCGCTGGGTACGGGTGGGGCCCGAGGCGGATTTCGCACCCGGGGCGACGATCTGGCAGGTGCTGTTCGACCGCGCCGGCACCCAGTGGGTTTCGACGTCGCGCAGGGTGTACTACCGCCGCGCGGGCCAGCCCCGCTTCCAGGTGGCCAGTCCCGCCAATATCGCGCTGTCCTCGCTGGCCGCCGCGCCCGATGGCACGGTGTGGGTATCGAACGGCCGCGATGCCAACTACCGTCTCTCGACCGCCACCGCTGCCGCCGCCACGGCGCCGCCACCGAAGCCGGAACTGCCCGGCAGCGGCATGTGGTTCGACCGCGCGGGCACCATGTGGCTGCTGAGCGAAACCCATGTTGCACGCGTGGCGCCGGGCAGCAACGCAGCCGATCCGCGCCAGCTGCTGGCGCACGATCGCGGCCTGTCCGGCATGCACCCGCAAACCTTTTATGAAGACCGCGACGGCACCATCTGGATCGGCACCGTCGCGGGCCTCGACCAGTTCCGTCCCAACCGGGTGGCGCCGCTGCCGCCGGCCGCCGACAACCTGGCGCCGGTGGTCACGCCGGCGCTGGCCGCAGGCGCCGACGGCCTGGTGTGGCTCAGCGATGACAACCACTCCTGGCTGACCGGCCGCGACGGGGTGCGCCACGGGCCGGCGGGACCGGCTTTCTGGAGTTCGGCGCGCGGACGCGACGGCCGCCTGTGGCTCGGCGGCTGGGGCGGCATCTGGCGCGCCGGTGAGCCGCAGCGCACCCTGATCGCGGCGCCGGCGTTCGCCGGCCACAACGACGTGCGTGTCGATGCCCTGGCCGAAGACGCCGGCGGCGCGCTGTGGGCGGCGTTTTTGAACCAGCCCTTGCAGCGGCATGTTCCAGGCAGCGGCCGCTGGGATGCGCCCTACCCCGGGTTGCCGCAGGCGCGCATCATGGCACTGCTCTCCGACAGCAAAAACCGCCTGTGGGTCGGCTACCAGGGCGGGCGCGTGGCGCTGATAGAAAGCAACGCGGTGCGCCTGGTCGATGCCGGCGACGGCCAGGGCATCGGCAATGTGCAGACCATCGTCGAACGTCATGGCCAGGTGTGGGTGGCCGGCGAGCGCGGCGTGGCGCGTTTTGTCGAGACCGGGCAAGGCCAGCGCATGACCGGCGCTGCGCACGGCAGCGGCGGGCGCCTGGAGAACCTGCGCCTGGCGGACGGGCGCGAGTTGCGCGGCGTGAGCGGCCTGCTGTCCACTGCCGCCGGCGACCTGTGGCTGCGCACGCACGACGGCGTGATGCGTATCGCGGCCGAGCAGGTGCAGGCCTTCGTGCGCGACGGCGGCGCCACTCCGGTGCAGGCCGAACTGCTGGGTAGCGAGGACGGTGTGAGCGGCAATGTCCAGCCCACCGGCTCCTTCCCCGCCATCGTGGCAGCGAGCGATGGCGTGCTGTGGGTGTCCGGCACCGGCGGCGCCATGCTGCTCACGCCCTCCGCCATTCGCCGCGAAACCATGCCGCCGGCAGTCGATATCCGCGCGGTGAGCAGCGACGGCAAGGCGAGAGCACCAGTCTCGCCCCTGGCGCTGCCCACCGGCACCAACAACCTGCACATCACCTACACCGCGCAAGGCCTGGCGGCGCCGCAGCGCACGCGCTTTCGCTACCGGCTCCAGGGCGTCGATAACGGCTGGCAGGATGCGGGCGACCGCCGCGAAGCCTTTTATACGAACCTGCAACCTGGCGCCTATCGCTTCCAGGTGATCGCCGCCAACCGCGATGGCGTGTGGAACACGGCCGGCGCCACGCTCGACATCACTATCCCGCCCACCTTCGTGCAAACGCTGTGGTTCAAGGCGCTGTGCGCGCTGGCGCTGCTGGCGGCGGTGGCGCTGGCGTGGCGCTGGCGCCTGGCGCAGATGGCGCGCCTGATCGAGGCACGTCACCTGGAACGGCTGCACGAGCGCGAACGCATCGCCCGCGCCCTGCACGACACCTTCCTGCAGGAGGCGCAAGGCACGGTGCTGATGATGCACACGGCAATGGCGCAGATCCCGCCGTCGCTGCCGGCACGCGCGGCGATGGAACGCGGCATCGGCTATATCGAGAAAGCGATGATCGAAGGCCGCGACGAGGTGATGGGCTTGCGCTCGTCGGCCCGCGCCGACGAACCGCTGGACGCCGCACTGCAACGCTACGGCGAGCGGCTGGCGGCCGGCCTGCCGCCCGGCTTCCGCACACACGTACGCGGCACGCCGCGCCAGCTGGCGCCGCTGGTCAAGGACGAGGTATTCGCCATCGGCCGCGAAGCGATCTGGAACGCGTTCCGCCACGCCGAGGCCACCGAGATCGAACTGGATTTGGTGTACACGTCGGGCGGCTTGACCCTGCTGGTCAGCGACAACGGCAAGGGCATTGCGCCGGACGCGCTGACGCGCGCTGAAAATGGCCACTGGGGCCTGGTGGGCATGCGCGAGCGGGCAGGCAATATCGGCGCCACGTTGGAGGTGGGCAACCGCGACGGCGGCGGCGCCAGCCTGCGCCTGACCTTACCGCGCCAGTACGGCACCCGCTGAGAATCTGTCCCGGAAGGGAATGAGGCGCTCGGCAGCGGGGCCGGCGTTGCCCGTCACGCTGCGGGTCTGGCGCGCGCTAAGGCGTAGGGTTCGTCCGGGCGCAAGGTCAGCACCTGAACGCCGGTGCGCGTGACCGCCACTGTGTGTTCGAACTGCGCCGACAGTTTGCCGTCGCTGGTGACGACGGTCCAGCCATCGTCCTCGGTGTGGACCTCGCGCCGCCCCTGGTTGATCATCGGCTCGATGGTGAAGACCATCCCTTCGTGCAGGACCATTCCCGTATGCGGTTTACCGTAGTGCAGCACTTGCGGCTCCTCGTGCATCTCGCGGCCGATGCCGTGGCCGCAATACTCGCGCACTACCGTGTAATTGTGGCGCCGTGCATGGCGTTCGATGGCGTGGCCGATGTCGCCGAGCCGCGCGCCCGGGCGCACCGCGTGGATGCCGTGCCACAGCGCCTCGTACGTCACCTGCACCAGCTTTTTCGCGGCGCTGGCAACGGTGCCGACCAGGTAGGTTTTGCTGGAGTCGGCAATAAAACCGTTCTTTTCCAGCGTGATGTCGAAGTTGACGATGTCGCCGTCCTGCAGCAACTCGGTGGCGGACGGCACGCCGTGGCACACGACGCTGTTGCGCGACGAATTGAGCGCGTACGCATAGTCGTACTGGCCCTTGCTGGCCGGCCGCGCGTGCAGTTGCTCGATGATGAAGGTTTCGACCATGTCATTGACGGCCATGGTGGACATGCCGGTCAGCTCGAATTGATCGAGGTGGCCGAACACGCTGGCCAGCAGGCGGCCCGACTCCGCCATCAGGGCGATTTCTTCGGGGCGCTTGATCATGTGGCGGTTTCCCGGAACACCTGCGCCTCCACGCCGGCCGAACGGAATTCGCGCGCCAGGATCTCGTTGAACGTGAGCGTGGGATTCATTTCGGCCAGCATGCCCATCTTGATCCAGAACGTGGCCTGGGCGTTGATGGAGCGGCACCCGACCGCACTGGCCTTGCGCAGCTGGTCGTGCAGTTCTTCGTCGATGTTGACGATGCCCATGGCGTATCCTCGTAAATTTTAATATACGAATTATATACGAACCATATATTCCCGGACAATCATTGGTCGCTGCCTTAACCCGGCGCAAGCCTTTTCTCGAAACACACGGCCTCGGGCCGGCCGATATATTTGCCGAAATTGGCGATGCGGGCATAACCGAGCCGTTCGTAAAACGTCACCGCCCGGGTATTGACCGCACGCGTTTCCAGGCGCACCGCTGCGTAGCCCAGTTGCTGCGCCTGCGCCTCCAGGTGCGCCAGCACCGCCGCGCCGATGCCGGGCACCGTGCGGCGCGAGTACATGCGTTTGAGTTCGGCCACGTCGTGCTCCAGCGGACGCAGCGCGCCGCAGCCGACGGGCCTGCCGTCGTCGTCGCGGGCGACAACGAACAGGGCGCGGTCACCACGCACATCGTTGACGTCGAACGAAGCCTTGCCGCTGCTGCCGGTAATCAGGCTCAGTTGATCCGACAGCTCATCGAGCAGCAGCGCCGCATCCGGTGTCTCCGGATCTTCGACTGCTACACGGATGCGCGGGCGGGCGCTCATGGCGCATCAACCTGCAAGCGCACCACGCGCCCGGTACGGTCTTCCACCAGGTAGATATTGCCGTCCGGCCCCTGCTTGACATCGACCGGCGCGCCCATGCCCTGCCCTGGCTTGCTGTGCCAGCCACCGATCAGCTCGACCGACTTGCCCAGCGGTGCGCCCTTGCTATCCGGCAGCAGCGCCACCAGCCGGTGGCCGTGGGCGCGGTAGCCGTGGTAGCCGATGATCAGGCTGTTGCGGTACAGCGCCGGCAAACGATCGCCCGTGTAAAACGTCATGCCCAGCGGCGCCGCGTGGGCCGGCAGCAGCCGTGCCGGCGCGCGGTAGGCACTGCAATCCTTGTCCGGATATTCGGGACTGGCGACGTTGGCGTCGTAACAGTAAGGCCAGCCGTAATTGGCGCCGCGTGCGATCAGGTTCAGCTCGTCGTGCGGCAAGTCATTGTCGTTGGCGAGATTCGGCATGGCGGCCTGGATCGCGTCGCGGCCGTTGTCGGCCTGCCACAGGTCGCCGCTAACGGGGTGCACGGCCAGCGCCATCGAGTTGCGCAGGCCGGACGCATAGTTTTCCCACCCCTTGACCATGGCCATCGGCCACAGCAGCTTGTACTTGCGGATCACGCCCAGCGCCTGCGGTCCCTCGGCTTCGGCGCAGGGCTGGCCGGCAGCTGGTGCCGCGCCGTTCTCGCCCTCGCAATGGTCGGTGGCGGAGCCGACATTCACGTATAAATCGCCGCGCGCGTCGAAGCGCATATTGGTGAGCAGGTGGCGGCCTTTGCCCGGCAGCGGCGCCACGCCCGATTTGCCGCCGATGACGTCGATCAGCGTGGCCTCCGGTTTTTTCGGATCGAAGCGCACGATGCGTCCAACCAGCCCCAGGTATAACAAGCCATCGGGGCCGAGGACTATGCCGTTGGGCCGATCCAGACCCTTGAGCAGCAGCACCTGCTCGTAGTGCCCCGCCGCGCCCGGCTTGAGCAACCACACGCGGCCCTGCTTCGGCTCCCAGCTGCGCATATCGACCACGACCAGTTCGCCATTGCTCAGCGGCTGTATCCCGCGCGGAAATTTGAAGCCATCGGCCAGGACGGCTGCGCATAAGCCGTCGGGCGTGGTGACGTCGAGGCGCTTGAAACCGCCACAGGTGTCAACAGCCTGGGCGCCGGGCATCATCAGCGCCGAGGCTGCCAGTACAGTCCAACGGGACTTGGAAAGGAAATTCAATGTTTTCATTCAAGCAATTGTAGCCTGAAATAAATACTTCCCGGGAGTGGAAATGGTCAAAAAAATGCCGCCCCGCTGCAAAGCTGGACGGCATTTCAGTGAACGAGGCCGCAGCCTCCCCGATTAATTCTGCGTCAGGAAAGTTTTCAGCTTGTCCGAACGCGATGGCTGGCGCAGCTTGCTCATGGCTTTCGCTTCGATCTGGCGGATACGCTCGCGCGTCACGTCGAACTGCTTGCCCACTTCTTCCAGCGTGTGGTCGTTCGACATTTCCACGCCATAACGCATGCGCAGCACCTTCGCTTCGCGCGGGGTCAGCGAATCGAGCACTTCCTTGATGACATTGCGCATCGACGCGTGCAGCGCGGCGTCCAGCGGGGCCAGGGTCGTGTTGTCTTCGATGAAATCGCCCAGTTGCGAATCGCCGTCCTCGCCCATTGGCGTTTCCATCGAGATCGGCTCTTTGGCGATCTTCATGATTTCACGCACCTTGTTTTCCGGCATTTCCATCTTCAGCGCCAGGGTGGCCAGGTCCGGCTCGCTGCCGGTTTCCTGCATGATCTGGCGCGAGATGCGGTTCATCTTGTTGATGGTCTCGATCATGTGCACCGGCACGCGGATGGTACGGGCCATGTCGGCGATCGAACGCGTGATCGCCTGGCGGATCCACCAGGTAGCGTAGGTCGAGAACTTGTAGCCGCGACGGTATTCGAACTTGTCCACCGCCTTCAACAGGCCGATATTGCCTTCCTGGATCAGGTCGAGGAACTGCAAACCACGGTTGATGTATTTCTTGGCAATCGAAATCACCAGGCGCAAGTTGGCGACGGTCATTTCGCGTTTGGCCTGGCGTGCGCGTTTTTCGCCGGCAGCCATCTGCTTGTTGATCTTGCGCAGGTCGGCCAGCGGCAAGGCCACGCGGGCTTGCAGGTCGATCATTTTCTTTTGCAGCTCTTTCACGGCAGGCACGTTACGACCCAGCACGGTGCTGTACGGGTAGCCGGCATCGACTTCGCCATCGACCCAGTCCAGGTCCGTCTCGTTGCCCGGGAAGACCTTGATGAAGTGAGCACGCGGCATGCCGCAGCGGTTCACGCACAGGTCGAGCACGGCGCGTTCGATCGAGCGCACTTCTTCCATCTGGCCACGCAGGGTGTCGCACAGTTTTTCAACGACCTTGGCGGTGAAGCGGATGCCCAGCAATTCGGCCGAGATGGTTTCCTGCGCCGCCACGTAGGCCTTGGAACCGTAACCACCGGCGGCCTTGCGCATTTTTTCGAACTGGCTTTCGATATGGGCGAACTTTTCCAGCGCCGATTTTTTCAGCTGCGCCAGTTGTTCGGTGGAGAAACCGGCCGCGCCGCCACCGGCCGCGCCATCGGTTTCTTCCTCTTCTTCCACTTCCAGCTCTTCTTCCTCGTCGTCGTCCGAGGCGGCAGGTGCGGCCACGACCGGCGCCGGCGCCGATTCGTTGGCATCGACAAAGCCGTCCACCACGTCATCGACCTTCATTTCGTCGGCTTCGATCTTGCCGGCCAGGGCCAGGATTTCGGCGATCGTGGTCGGGCAGGCGGAAATAGCCTGGATCATGTCTTTCAGGCCGCCTTCGATGCGCTTGGCGATTTCGATCTCGCCTTCGCGCGTCAGCAGCGCCACGGCGCCCATTTCGCGCATGTACATGCGGACCGGGTCGGTGGTGCGGCCGAAGTCGGAATCGACCGTGGACAAGGCGGTGGCGGCAGCAGCTTCCACCTCGTCGTCGGACGTGACGGTGGCAACACTGTCGCTTAACAACAACGATTCCGCGTCTGGCGCGCGCTCGTAGATGGCGATGCCCATGTCGTTGAACGTAGCGATGATGCCTTCGATCGCTTCCGGATCGATGATGTTTTCCGGCAGTTGATCGTTGATCTCGGCGTAGGTCAGGAAGCCGCGTTCCTTGCCCATGTTGATCAGGTTCTTGATCTGGGCGCGGCGGCGCTCCAGCTCTTCGGCGGTGCTCTTGCTGTCCAGGCCCAGCAGCTCGGCGCCGCCCTTGGCCTTGCGCTCGCGCGCCTTCGACACTGCCTTCAACTCGGCGCGCTCGACCGCGTTCAGCGCCGCGACTTCGTCGTTTTCCGGGGTGAATTCGGATGGCTTGCGGCCACGGCGGCCCGGCACCTTCACGCTCGGCAGCAAATAGCCCGAGGTATCGATCGAGGCCAGGGTGGCGGCGTCGGTCACCTGGCTCACGGTCGTGCCGCCGGTGGAAATGACGACCGGCGCCGGTTCCTTGACCGCCTTGACCAGCTTCGATTTCGGCGCGGTGCGCACGACCGGCACGGCCATTTCAGCCGTTGCGGCTGCATCGCCGGTGTCGCCAGGCTTGCGCGCCAGCTTGACGGTGCGCGCCGGGGCGTCGGACTCGGCGGCGGCAGCCATGGTGGCCACCGGCTCGATCGTTGCGGAACTCAGACGCGTTTTCTTCTTGACTACCGTTACTTTGCTCGCTGCCTCTTGCGCATTATCGATGACATAAGATAGAGTCGTCTTCGGCACGACCAGCGGGGCGGAGCTGGGACGGGCGGTCTTGACGGACAACGTTAAAGTTTTCGGCGTTTTTGTCATTAAAAATCTCTCAATGCGAAGCCGCCGGCTGGTTACAAAAGCCATAGCGCGCACCAGCCGCACTGAGCGGGGCGCATCGATGGAATGTTGTAATTTAGCTGACGATGATCCTGCGGAATAAAAAAAGCCCGCTTGGAACTACGGGCTTGTTTTTAGCGTGTTTCTAACCTGCTTCCAACTCTGTGTAGCTTTGCCAGCCGTGTCATTGCACGCTGGTGAGTCGGACATTATACACATTTTTGGCGTCGAACGCACCTCGCCGCCGCGACCCGTCCCCCTCAACCTGCTAGTCAAAGTGTCACGCTGGTCGAAAAGGCACTGCATTCCGCAGGGCCGCATGATACGATGGCGCTTGTTGCTTAACCTTTGAAGTCGATGAACACTAGCCTTACCACTCCAACTGCGGCCACCGAAGCGGACGCTGCTACTCCGGCCGCCGAAGCCGTCGCTGTCGCCGCTGTTGCCATGACTCCGCGCAGCTTGCTCAAGCAACTGCAAACCCAATTCCCCGCTTTCCGCGACTTTTTGCCGCTGTCCATCGGTATCGACAAGCAGATCCTGGCGGTCATGCCCGACCTGAACCGCAAAATCATGCGGACTGCGCTCGGCATCCACACCGGCTCGCTGCGCTACCTGAAGGTCATGGAAAAAGCCAAGGTACGTCACGACCTCGACGGCACGCCCGGCGCCGAAGTCACCGATACCCACCGTGCCCACGCTACCCAGGTCTTGCAGGAGCGCTTCAAGAAAGAAGCCGACCGCAAGAAGGCCGAGCGCGAAGCCGCCGCTGCCGAAGAAGCCGCCCGTGTCCGCGTTGACAAGCTCAACCAGCTGACCGCGAAATTCTCGCGCAAGTAAGCGAAAGTAAGGTTCATTTCTTGGACGTGTCGCCCCGCGCACCGCGTGTGCCCTCCGCCGCCCCTGCGGTGGAGGAACAATTGCCGCCGTACACAGGCTTGTTGCTTGATGACGTACTGCTGGTAAAAACACCGGAGCAGGCGCTGGCAGCACGCGACGCCCTGCTCGCCTGCGACGCGATCGGCTTCGATACCGAATCGAAACCCACGTTTACCAAGGGCGAAGTGTCCACCGGGCCGCACCTGATCCAGTTTGCCACCGATACCAAGGCCTACCTGTTCCAGGTGGGCAGCCACATCGACGACGCTACGCTGGCGATCCTGCAGGCGATCCTGGAACCGGCCGCGCCGGTCAAGGTGGGTTTTGGCCTGTCCGACGACGTCAAGCGGCTGCACGCCAAGCTGGCCATCCGCGCCGGCGGCGTGGTGGACCTGTCGGTGGCGCTGCGCACTCCGGGGCAGCGCAACGACCTGGGCGCGAAGACCGCCGTGGCCAAGTTCTTCGGCCTGAAGCTGCAAAAATCGAAAAAAATCTCCACGACCAACTGGTCCTTGCCGCGCCTCTCCAGCAGCCAATTGTTGTACGCGGCCGACGACGCCCAGGTGGCGTTGCGCGTGTATCGCCAGTGGCTCGCTACCGGCGGCCAGCTCAAGCCCATGAAGGGCATCAAGCTGCCACGCCCGCCGAAGCCGGCAATCCCCGCCGCTTAGGCATTCTGTCCACTATATCTTTTAGCAACATCGGTATATCCTGACCCGACAGCCTCGTTCGAAGGCTTTCCACCAGGAGGAGACCGGTGACCGATACCCGTGCGCTGATGCGCTTGATTGCTGGCAGCGCCAGTCTGTGCCTGACCACGACCGCAGCGGCAGCGCCACCTGATACCTTGCAACAGCGCGTGGCCGCGTGCATCGCCTGCCACGCCGTCGAGGAGCGCCGCGACGCATATTTTCCGCGCATCGCCGGCAAGCCGGCCGGTTACCTGTACAACCAGCTGCTGAACTTTCGCGACGGCCGCCGCAATTATCCGATGATGACCTATATGGTCGCGCAGCTGTCCGACGACTACCTGCGCGAGATCGCCGACTTTTTCGCCGCCCGGCACCCGGTCTATCCACCGGCCACCCCGGGCAGCGGCGCCAATGCCGGCGCCGCTGCGCTGGCACGCGGCCGGCAACTGGTGCTGCATGGCGATGCGGCGCGCAAGATTCCCGCCTGCGTGAGCTGCCATGGCGCGGCGCTCGGTGGCGTGGCACCGGCCATTCCCGGCTTACTGGGCCTGCCCAGCGATTACATCAACGCCCAGTTCGGAGCCTGGCGCAGCGGCACCCGCCGCGCCGCCGCGCCCGACTGCATGGCCGACATCGCCGGCCGCCTGGCGGGCGACGATGTGGCGGCGTTATCGAGCTGGCTCAGCCTTCAGGCACCCGATCCGGCTGCGCGGCCTGCCGCTGCCGGGTCCTTGCCTGCGCCGCTGCCCCTGCCCTGTGGCGCAATGGCCGGGAAGGCGGCGCCATGAGGACAGCCTTGCCTGCGTTGATGACATTGATGGCGTTGCTGCCGGCATGTAGGCCCTTGCACCTGCCTTGTTGCCGCCTGGCTGAAAAGGTAGCGCCATGAAAAAGACCCTGTATGCCGTGGTTGGCCTGCTGATCACAGTGGTAGCACTGATCGTTGCCGCCTGGCTGTGGACGCCAGCTGACGATTCCGGGCCGCCACCCGCTGCCCTGGCACCGGCGCAACGCATCGCCCGCGGCGCCTACCTGGCCCGGGCCGGCGACTGCATGGCCTGCCACACGGTGCGCGGCGGCGCGCAGTACGCCGGCGGGCGCGTCATTCGCACCGCCTTCGGCGACATCGTCACGCCCAATATCACGCCCGACGTCGCCACCGGCATCGGCAACTGGAGCGCCGACGATTTTTGGCGCGCACTGCATCATGGCAAAGGCAAGGATGGCCGCCTGCTGTACCCGGCCTTCCCGTACACCAGCTACACCCACCTCACGCGCGACGATGCCGATGCGCTATACGCCTGGATGCGCTCGGTGCCTGCGGTGCGCCAGCGAAGCGCGCCGCACAGCTTGCGTTTTCCGTACAACCAGCAATGGGCCTTGGCGGCATGGCGCACGCTGTACTTCCGGCCCGGCGTCTATCGCGTCGATACGGCGCAATCGCTGGACTGGAACCGGGGCGCCTACCTGGTGCAGGGACTGGGACATTGCAGTGCCTGCCACAGCCCGCGCAACGGCCTGGGGGCGGAAGGTGCTAGCTTGTCGGGCGGCATGCTCGATGGGATTGGCTGGTATGCGCCGGAACTGACCTTTGGAGCAAGCTCAGGCAAGCCGGCCTGGTCGCAGGACGACCTGGCGGCTTTCCTGAAAACCGGCGTGGCGCCGCAGGCAACCGCCTCTGGCCCGATGGCCGAGGTGGTGCGCGCCAGCCTGCAGCATCTGAACGACGCCGATGTGAACGCCATGGCGCAGTACCTGCGCAGCCTGCCCGCCGCCGCGCCGGCCGCGCCCTACCGGCGTGAAGCGAATCCGCAGGCGGACGCCTTCCTGGCGGCCGGGGCCAGGCTGTATCGGCAACACTGCGTGGAATGTCATGGAGAAAATGGCGGCGGACAGGCGCCGCATTATCCGCCACTGGCGGGCAATCGCGCGCTCGGCCAGGCGCCGGCGGTCAACGCCATCCGCATCGTGCTCAACGGCGGCTTCGCGCCGGCGACGGCAGGCAATCCGCGTCCGTACGGCATGCCGCCGTTCGGCCATGTACTGACCGATATCGAGGTGGCGCAACTGGTGTCGTACCTGCGCAGCGCCTGGAGCAACAATGCAGCGCCGGTCACGGCCAATGAAGTCAATCGCTACCGGGCGGTGCCGCTCGACCAGTGATCGGCGGCAGACGGCCGGTTAGCCGCTGGTCGGCTGGTTGGCCGGTCGGCTGGGTAGCTGGCTGGTTAGCTGGTCGGCCGGCCAGTCGGCTGGCTGGGTAGCTGGCTGGCAGGCCGGTCGACTGGTTAGCTGGTTAGCCGCTTAGCCGCTTAGCCGCTTAGCCGCGCAGCTTCGGGTAGCGGAAGCCGGTGCGCAAGTCCATGCTGTAGCGTTCCTTGCCATCGACTACCAGCACGTGGTCCGGCGGCGCTTCGCCGGCCAGTTCGCGCTGGATCAGGGGCAAGCCTTCGCCTTTGCGGATCAGCTCATCGCAACGCTCGTAAACATTGGGACAGCCGGTTTCGGCCAGCAGGGCCTGGACGATCGGCACTTTCCAGGCATCGACGCCGCCCGACTGGAACTGGCAGATCAGATAACCCTGCACGCCGCCCCAGCTGTGCACGATCAGGCCGGACAGGCCGTCTTCTTCGCCCAGCACGACCGGCACCAGCGCCTGCGGATGGGCGGCGCGCACGCTGTCGGCGCGCTTGGCGATGGCGGCCTTGACGCGGCGCTTCATCATGGCGTGATCGACCGGCTCGTCTTCCTTGTAGCTCCACATGCGGGCGCGGATTTGCGACTTGGCGTTATAGGCTGCGCGGCCGATGAACTGGCGCGACGAACTCTGGACGATGGCGGTGGAGCCGGGTTTCATTTTTTCCTGCGGCTTGCCATCGACCTTGTCGATCGCGGTGGGATAAATCCAGGGGTCGCCGGCCAGCAAGGATTTTTCCTTGCCTTGTTTGATAGTGATGATGAGCATGGTAGTGGTGCGGCGTGGTCGGGCGTAAAAGCCGCATGATACCTCATGGCGCCTTCCAGGTGCCTGCCTCCGGTCGCGGCAAGCTGCATTTCAGGACGCCGGGAATGCGGTCTGTCGCAAGGCGCTGTCGTGTTTCGTGGCGCATCGCTACTATCGCTTCCATACCATCCCTACCGGAGAACACCATGACCTACCCTATCTTGCGCAGCACCCTGCCCGCCATTCGCGCCCTGTTGATGACCGCCGGACTGCTGGCGCTGGCCGCTCCGGCCGGCGTGGCCCACGCCGGCCTGATGGACGGCTGGAGCAGCGAGCGGGTCCAGGGGAGCGGCAAGATTACCACCCAGAGCCGCGAACTCGGCCACTTCAGCGCGCTGGCAAGCAGCGTCAGCGGTGATGTCGAAGTCCGGCTCGGCAATACCGAGAGCGTCACCGTGGAAACCGACGACAACCTGCAAGCGCTACTGGAAACCGTGGTGGAGAAAGGCACGCTGCGCATCCGCCCGGTGCGCAAGGGCCTGTCGCTGTCAACCAAAACCATGAAGATCATCGTGCAGGCGCGTTCGCTGGACCGGCTGTCGGTGGCCGGCTCCGGTACGGTACGCGCCGACAATTTGCGCGGCGAGACCTTGCGGTTCGACATCGGCGGCTCAGGCTCGCTGATCGCGCGCCAACTGGCGGCGGAAGCAGTGACCGTATCGCTGGGTGGCAGCGGCAGCGTGGAATCGAGTGGCAAGGCGGAACGCCTGCAAGTATCGATCGGCGGCTCGGGCGACGTCCAGGCCGGCAACCTGTCCACCAGCACGGCCAGCGTCAGCATCGGCGGCTCGGGCGAAGCCACGGTGTGGGCAACCAACACGCTGTCGGTGAGCCTGGCGGGTTCGGGCGACGTTGCTTACTACGGCGATCCCAAGCTCAGCAAAAGCATCGTGGGGTCGGGCGGCGTGAAACGCCTAGGTGCGGCACCTCGGTAAAACAAGCCTTGGTCAGCCCCCGCCAAACAGCTGGCGCGGGTTGGCGCCGCGCGCGAGGGATTTGATCCACTCGCGCAACTGGTCGGGGTTGGCGGCGTTGATTTTTTCAGCTATGTGGGATTGCAACTGGCTCTGATTGCCCTGATCACCGAGTTGGAGAATGTCTTGCAAAACCTCACGTAAGCCTTGTTGTAACCCTTGTTGCAAGCCTTGTTGCAGCCCCTCTTGCCGTCCCTCCAAGATCCCCTTCTTGCGCCCCTTTTCGATCGCCTCGTACTCCAGCAAATCTTCATAGCGCTTGAACCGCTGATCGAACAAGATACCCATTTTTTCCTCCATATTTACATTGAGCTCACTGAACTCAAGCCGCAAGGTCGTTTGCAGCCAACGCAACAAACTTTCACGGGCCGGCTGCAAATCCGGCGCCTTCACCCGCTCGGCAAACAGTTTCAGCGCCGCACGCAGCTCGGCATCGCTCTGGGCGCGCAGCAGCTTAAACACGATTGCCAACACATTAGAGTGTACATCCACCGATTGGTTCCAGCGCTGTTCGACCAGCAGGTATTTTTGCTTCGGCTGATACGCCTCCAGCCCGTCCGGTGGCGGCAGCGACAGCTCGGCCAGTTCGGTCGCGGCACGCCAAGGCTGGCGACCGCTGTAGAGCACCACCGGCAATACCGGCGGCAACTTGCGCCCCCGGCTCAGGCGCCGCTGACGCACCAGGTCCTGGTACAGCAGGCCGATATACACCTGCATGCGCAGCGCCATCCAGTGCTCGGAGCGCGCCTGGAACTCGAGCAGGATGTACACGTATACCCATTCGCCGCCGACATTGACGCGCCACACCATGTCGTCGTGGCGCGCCTTGCCACGCTCACTGGCATAGCTGGCATTGACCCGCTCGAACGCGCCCACGCCCAGCGATGCTGCCCAGTCCGCTTCCAGAAAGCCGGTCAGCAGCTCGCGCAAGATCTCGGGATGCGAGAACAGTTGTTTATAGACGGTGTCGGCCTGGCTGGTCATGGGCCAAATGTAGCACTGGCATGACCGGCCCAGATCGCCGGTGAAATGCACGCGGTTTGCGATGGATCAAACCGCGTGAGAGCAGATGGTTAGCGCGCTTCCTTGAGCGTTTCGCGCGGGAATTCGATGGTGGTGACGCCGTCGGTCAGCCAGATCTGGCCGTCCTGGATCGTGCATTGCAGTTGCATGGTGCGCTGGGCCATCAGCGCCAGTTGCTCGGTCGCTTCCGACGGCAGGTCGATCACGGTCAGGTTCTTGCAGCGTTCGACCTTGTTGGCGATGCCCTTCCACCAGATATTGCTGGTGGCCGCGTAGCTGTACACCACCACCTGGTTCGAGCGGCCGCTGGCCTTGAGCATGATTTTTTCGTCGGGCTGGCCGACGTTGATCCACAGTTCGATGGCGCCGGTCAGGTCCTTCTGCCACAGGTCCGGCTCGTCAACGTCGAACAGCCCCTTGGTGAACGTGAGCGAATCGCTGGCGTGGATGGCAAAGGCCAGCAGCCGTACCATCACGCGCTCGTCGGTTTCAGACGGATGCTTGGCCAGGGTGAGCGCGTGGGTGCCGTAGTAATTGCGGTCCATGTCCGCAATCGATAACTCGGCTTTGTAGATTGTTGCTTTGAGTGCCATTGGTATTTCTCTGTAAATTATTTGAAGACGACAGTCTTGTCGCCGTTCTGCAAGATGCGGTGTTCGACAAACCATTTCACGGCGCGCGCCAGCACCACGCATTCGACGTCGCGGCCGATGGCCGACAGCGTCTCGGCATCCATCGAATGATCGACGCGTTCGACGTCCTGCTCGATGATCGGGCCTTCATCGAGGTCGCCGGTGACGAAGTGCGCGGTGGCGCCGATCAGCTTGACGCCGCGATGGTGTGCCTGGGCATACGGCTTGGCGCCCTTGAAGCTGGGCAGGAACGAATGGTGGATATTGATGGCCTTGCCCTTGAGCGCGGCGCACATGCCCGGCGACAGGATCTGCATGTAGCGCGCCAGGACCACCAGGTCGATCTGGTGATGCTGCATCAGCTCCTGCACGCGCGCTTCCTGCGCCAGCTTGGCCGATTCCGCCGCGCCAGCTGCCAGTGGCAAGTGGTGGAACGGAATATTGTAGCTCGCTGCCAGCTGGTAAAAATCCATGTGGTTCGAAACGATGGCCGGAATCTCCACCGGCAGCAGACCGCTCTTGTAACGGAACAGCAAGTCGTTCAGGCAATGGCCGATTTTCGACACCATCAGCAACACGCGCGGCTTGTAGTGCGCGTCGCGCAGCTCCCAGTCCAGCTGCATGCCGGCTGCGAGCAACGCAAAGTCGGCGCGCAGCAGCTCGTCGTTGACGCCGCCGTCTTCCAGCGCAAAATGCACGCGCATGAAAAACAGCCGCGATTCGCTGTCGCCAAACTGGGCGGAGTCGATGATGTTGCAACCGTGATCGGCCAGGAAACCGGACACGCGGTGCACGATGCCGCGCTGGTCGAGGCAGGAAAGAGTGAGGATGTATTCAGGGTTGGTCATGGCCGCCGCAGTCAATTTCAATAACAACAAGAGAATAACGAGGCCGGTATTGTCGCACGGCGCGGCCATTGCAGTAAAACTGCGGCCCGCGCGCCGTTGGCGCACCGTCAAACACCACGTCGATCGCATCGCAAATGACGTGGAACTTTCATCAACCTTGCACCTCTAACATGCAGAGCAGCGGCTTTGGCTGTTCGCAACCCGACCACAACCCAGGAGGCAGCAATGGCAAGCAGCAATCAACGCAATGCGGCAAGCAAGGATGGGGAAGACCAGGCCCAACCCAAAACCCCGGCCAAGCGCGGCTTCGCCGCCATGGACCAGGCCACCCAACGCAGCATCGCCAGCAAGGGCGGACAGGCCGCGCACCAAAAAGGCACGGCGCATGAATTCGATTCCGAAGAAGCACGGCGCGCCGGCCAGAAAGGCGGCGAGGCGGTCAGCCGCAACCGCGAGCACATGGCCGCCATCGGCCGCAAGGGCGGCGAAAGCCGGCAATCGGCCGCGCGGGCGGCAGCCGCCGAACGAAGCAACCGGGGTTCGGAACAAGCTTCCGGCAGCGGCAACCGCCAGAGCAGCAAGGGCTAGGCGGGTGTCCCCACAATCACGCTCGACGCCTTGAATACCGCCACCGCCGCGCCGCCCTCGGCCAGGCCCAGGGCCTCGCCGCTGTCGCGCGTGACGATGGCGGCGATTACGCCGCCGCCCGGCAGGTCGATACTCACCTCGGCATTGACCGCGCCGGGCACCACGCGGCTGATGGTGCCCGCCAGCTGGTTACGGGCCGACAACCGCGCGCCGCCCAGGTCCGTCACCACGATCACCGATGACGCCTTGACCAGCGCAAACGCTTCCGCGCCGACCACCAGTCCCAGGCTCTCGCGGCTGTCGCGGGTGATGGTGGCCACGATGTGCTGACCGCCCACTACCTCGAGTATCACCTCGTCGTTGACGGCGCCCTCTTTCAAGGCCACCACCGTGCCGCTGAACTGGTTGCGCGCGCTGGTCTTCATTTTCATTCTCCGTATCATTAACAAATCATCGGCCAGCGCGTGCGACTGTTCGCTCAGGTGCGCCACGAACTGGCGGTGCGCCGCCTCGATCTTGCGGAAATTCTCGACCAGCTGGGTGCCGCGGCTGGTGAGCCGGGTACCGCCGCCACCCTTGCCGCCGGCCACGCGTTCAAGCAGCGGCTCGCCGGCCAGGTTGTTCATCGCCTCGATGGCATCCCAAGCGCCTTTGTAACTGATGCCCACCGCCTTGGCCGCCGCCGTGATCGAACCGTGGGCAGCGATGGCTGACAGCAATTCCACCCGGTCCTGGCCGCCCAGCTTCTGGCCGCCGATGGTCATCCAGACATTGCCCTGCAATGCCAGCGTCTTGTGATCGTCATTCATGGTGCGTGCTCCTCGAGCCGTCCCTGGTTCATGCGCAGCACGTGGTCGCCGAACGCGCGCACGTCCTCGGGATCGTGGGTGATCAGTATCATCGGTATCGCCAGGCGGCGTTGCAACGCATCGAGCTCGGCGCGCATGCGTTCGCGCAGGCCCGGGTCGAGCGCGGCGAACGGCTCGTCGAGTAACAATGCGCCCGGCTGCGGCGCCAGCGCGCGCGCCAGGGCCACGCGCTGGCGCTGTCCGCCCGACAGTTGGTGCGGCAACTGCAGCGCCACGTGGTCGAGCTCAAACGCCGCCAGCCAATAGCGCACCGCCGCCACATCGACGCGCGCCAGCGGATTGCGCCAGCCGCGTTGCAGACCAAAAGCGATATTCTGCCGCACATTCAGATGCGGGAACAGTGCATAGTCCTGGAACAGGTAGGCCACGCGGCGGTGTTGCGGCGTCACATCGATGCTGGCGGCAGCATCGAACAGGCAGCGCCCGGCCAGCGCGATGCGGCCCTGGTCCGGCGTCATCAAGCCCGCCACCGCTTTCAGGAGCTGGCTCTTGCCGGCGCCCGACGGGCCGTAGATCACCACGCGCGTACTGGCCGACTCGAAGCGGGCATCGAGCTCGAACACGCGGTCGCCCGAGCGCAGGGTCTTGCGGATATCGACGTTGATTACCATGGTCATCGTTGCGGATTGCGGTTGGGGGTGAGCTTGTTGGCCGCCACCAGCACGGTGACGCACACCACCGACGTGATGATCACAAGCAAATTGGCGGTATCGTCCTGGCCCGCCTGCACCGCCTCGTAGACGGCAATCGACAAGGTCTGGGTTTTACCGGGGATGCTGCCGGCCACCATCAACGTGGCGCCGAACTCGCCCATCGAACGGGCAAACGCCAGCAAGGTGCCGCCCAGCACACCGCGCCAGGCCAGCGGCAAGGTCACGCGCAGGAACACGCCGAACGGCGACACGCCCAGCACCATGGCCGCCTGTTCAAGCTGCGTATCGACTGTTTCAAACGCGGCGCGGGCGCCCTTGAGCACCAGCGGAAACGCCACCACGGCCGCCGCAATCACCGCCGCCTGCCAGGTGAAAATCAGGTTGATGCCGAAATGGTGCTGCAACCAGGCGCCGACCACGCCCTCGCGGCCGATGATCACCAGCAGGTAGTAGCCAAGCACCGTCGGCGGCATCACCATCGGCAAGGTCAACATGGCGTCGAGCAGCTCGCGGCCGATGAAACGCTTGCGTGCCAGCAGGTAGCCGAAGGCGGTGCCGGCCACCAGCGCCAGCAAGGTGGCCCAGCAGGCCACCTTGAGCGAGAGCCGCAATGCGATCCACGCGGGCTCGTTGAAAAAACTGTCCACGCCCTGTTTATGGACGGCTGAAACCGTATTTGGCCAGCACCGCCTGGGCGCCCGGCGCCATCACGTAGGCGATGAAGCGGCGGCCGGCCGCCACTTGCGGGCCTTTTTCAATCAGCGCGATCGGATAGGTGACCGGTGTCGTGGTCGGGATGGTGGCAACGACCGTGACCTTGTCCTTTTGCACGGCAGCGTCGGTGGCGTAAACGAAGCCGGCATCGACTTCGCCACGCGCCACGTAGTCCAGGCTCTGGCGCACCGAGGTACCGTAAATGGCCTTGGGCTCGACCGCGCTCCAGAGCTTGGCCTGCTCCAGCGCGTTGCGCGTATAGCGGCCCACCGGCACGCTGGCCGGGTTGCCCAGGGTGATGCGGGTAATGGCCGGCTGCTGCAGGTCATTGAGTCCCTTGATCGCATGCTTGCTGTTGGCCGGCGTGATCAGCACCAGGGTGTTGGCGACGAAATTTTTGCGGGTGCCGGCAGCGAGCAGCTTCAGGCCTTCGGCCTTGTCCATGGCATCCTGGTCGGCGGAGGCAAACACGTCCACCGGCGCGCCCTTGGCGATCTGCTGCACCAGCGGGTCGGATGCGGCAAAGTTGAACAACACCTTGTCGTCCGGGTGGTCTTTCTCGTAGGCCGCACCGATTTCCTTGAAGGCATTGGTCAGGCTGGCCGCCGCCGAGACCGTGATATCCGCCGCCGCCGCCGTGCCGCCCATCGCTGCCAATACCGGCATCAGCGCCAGCGCCACCATCATCGTCGTATTCCGCATTGCCGCTCCCAAGTGAAAACCGTAATATACATGATTATATAGCGATCATCATTGGATGCACCCGGGCAAAAGGACAGGTGTGATACATTGCGCCCTCGATTGATTTTTCGCCTTCCTGCCATGCCTGCCCTGAAGTACCTGAGCGCCTATTCCGAGCAAACCCAGCAACAAGTGTCGCAACTGCTGGCCCAGAACAAGCTGGGCGAGGTGCTGCTCAAGCGCTACAGCAAGGCGCACGACGTGCGCACCGACAAGGCGCTGTACAACTACGTGCAGGACTTGCGCGAGGAACACCTGCGCAACGCCGACCCGATCAACAAGGTCGAATACGACAGCAAGATCCACGTGATCAACCACGCGCTGGGCCTGCACACGTCGATCTCGCGCGTGCAAGGCGGCAAGCTCAAGGCCAAGCACGAGATCCGCGTGGCCACCATGTTCAAGGAAGTACCGCTGGAGTTCCTGCGCATGATTGCCGTGCACGAACTGGCGCACGTGAAGGAAAAGCAGCACGACAAGCCGTTTTATAAACTGTGCACGTACATGGAACCGAACTACCACCAGTACGAGTTCGACTTGCGGCTGTACCTCACCCATCTCGATACCGGTAGCGGCAAACTATGGGGCTGACCTGACCTGACGGTCAGGTCATATTCACCTTCAGCGGTCCGGTACGCGACGGCATGGCCGGCCGATCCGGTGGCGTCAGCCCCTTGATCAGGTCGGCGATTTTGACCGTCTGCCCCGTCTCGAAGCACCGGTTGGCAGCCACTCCGACCAGGCACGACCAGGCGCCGGCACGTTCATCGGCCATGCGCAGGTACTTGTCGGCCGGGGCCTTGCCGAAGATTTCGGTCAGCATCACCAAGTCGCCGCCGCCGTGGCCGCCCTTGCCCACCCAGGGCTCGATGTCGCGCGCGGCGCCGCGCAGCGGAATGACTCCGGTATGGACACCTTCGCTCATGCTCTGCACCTCGTTGGCGCCGGCCACGCCCACTTTTTCGACGATGCGGTGCTCGAGCCGGCCCTTGGTGCCGTTGAAGGCGATGTGGTATCCCTCCCAGGCATCGTAGGCAGACAGCGCGTAGTTGAGCTGGACGTTGTTGTCGTAGCGGACCATGACATTCATCGTATCCTCGATGTCGATCTCCGGCCGCCAGACGCACTGGTCGCGGAAGTAGCCATCGTATTTTTCATTTTCCAGATACAACGCCTTGAGGCCCGCATCGGCCGCCAGGTCGAAATAGAACGCGCATTGGGCTTTTTCGGTACAGGTCAGGCACCGTTCGTGCGCGCCTTGCAGGCCCAGGCGGCGGGCCGTCTGCGGCGTGTAAAACTGGCGCGAGCCGAACGCGTGCACCCGCTCGGGCTGGGCGCCCAGCCACCAGTTGACCAGGTCGAAATGGTGGGTCGCCTTGTGGATCATCAGCCCGCCGGAACGGGCCTTGTTGCTGTGCCAGCGGCGGAAATAGTCGGCGCCGTGCACGGTATTGAGCAGCCAGGTGAAATCGACCGACAGCACATCGCCGATCTCGCCGCTCATCAGGATATCCTTGACCTGGGTGCGCGGCGGCGCATAGCGGTAATTGAACGTCACGCGCACGTGGCGGCCGCTGCGCTTGACGGCGTCAAGGATGCGCTGGGCCTTGGCGGCTGTCGTGGTCATCGGCTTCTCGGTGATGACGTCGCAGCCCAGGTCGAGCGCACGCACGATGTAATCGTCGTGGGTGGCATCGACAGTCGTCACGATCACGTAATCGGGCTTGGTCTCGCGGATCATGGTGTCGAACTGCGCGGCGCTGTAAGCGCGGGGCTGGCTGGCGCCGGTGGCGGCGATCGTGCGCACGGCCAGCGCCGCGCGGCCGGCATTGTTATCGCACACGGCAACGATGTCGTTATCGTCACGGAAGTCATCGGTGATCGCGCGCGTAAACATGCGGGCGCGCGAGCCGACGCCCACCACGGCATACCGCTTGCGCGGCGCGGCCGCGCAGGCGCTGCCGCCGAGCAGCAAGCCGGTGGCGGTGGCGCCGACGGCTTTGAGGATGGTGCGGCGGCTGGTGCAGGCCTGGCGGTCGGCGCCGCTGTCGATGTCGCTGTTGTTGTCGTTATGCATGGCTGGTCTCCGTGGTTGACGTCATCTCTCACCCATGTCGATCATAGGGAGATGTCTCCACGCAAGCAACAGCATCGCCGCAACACCAGCACATCGGTCACCGAGACGATTGTTATCCGCCAGCCAGGCCAGCCACGCCTGATGCGCGATGAAACGTCAGGTCACCTGGCCCGGCCCGGGATTGCGCTCGATAATCTCAGCGATCCGGTCCGCCGCCGGCCGTTCCGTGGCCATTACGGTGGCAAACGTGGCGCAGGCCTTGGCCACTGCCGGGTCGTCGAGCAAACGGGACAGCGCCTGCTGCCACATGGCTGGCGGCGAGTCCGGCAGCACGGTGGCCGCCACGCCGAGGCGCGTCAGGCGCGCGGCATTGTCGGGCTGGTCGAACGCGAACGGCACGATCAGCTGCGGCTTGCCGGCCGCCAGCACGGTGGCGCTGGTGCCAATGCCGCCATGGTGCACGAAGGCCGCCACCTGGCGGCTGAGCACATCGAACGGCGCGTAGGCGGCGTAATGCACAGATGCAGGCAATTCCAATGGCACCTGTTCGCGGTAGGGCGTCACCACCACCGCCCTCACCTTTAACGCCGTAGCGGCAGCAAGCGCGCGGACGATAAAATCGCCGCCATGGGCCATCGCCGAGCCGGGGGTAATGACGATCGGCGCGTCGCCATCGTCAATAAATCGCTGCAACGCCGGATCAAGTTCAGGGGTCGATGAGGGCATGCGCGGAAAGCCAGCGCACACCGCATTGGGCGGCCAGTCCGCCTGCGGCGCGGCAAACCAGGCCGGCCACGCGCAGACCACGTGTTGCGGCGAGTGCAGCCATTGGCTCATCACGCGCCGCACCGGCGCCAGGCCGATATGGGCGCGCATGCCGTTCAGTACCGGCCGCACCACGGCATCGACCATCAGGCGATCGATCAAACCAAGCGTGATGCGCACCGCCCAGCGCGGCCAGCCGCGCGGCCAGTGCAGGCCGCGCCGCACGGCCGTATCGTCGGCGGAGAACAGGCACGACGGCGCCAGGTGGACGGTGACCAGCGGCACGCCGTGCGCTTCCTGCAACAGGCGGCCAGTCAGGCCCAGCGTGCTGGCGACGATCAGGGTCGGCTTCTCGCGCACCAGCGCCAGCTGCTGGTTGTAGGCTGCCGGCAGGTGACGCGCCATGTATTTCCAGATGGTGGCAAAGCCCTTGACCGGGTGCCACAGGTCGGGATCGCGGATGCCGGTTTCAAGCTCTTCCTGGGCCAGGCCCGAGATGAACTGCAAGCCGGCGCGCTGCACCCGTTCCTCGAAATTGGCCGAGGCAGTCAAGGTCACTTCGTAGCCACGCGCACGCAGTGCCTGGCCGATGACGATGAAGGGATAGACATCGCCGGCGCTGCCGACGGCCAGGATCAGGATGCGAGGCTGTACAACAGGGAGCTGCATGGCTGCGCCTCCGGGGTGGTTACTGCTTGAGGAGTTTGAGCAGTGCGTCCGGCTCATTGGCCGACATCATCAGCGCCGCGTGCTGCGGGCGGATGAAGCCCTGCTCGCGCGCGTGGCCGATGAAGTCGATCAGGCCGTTATAAAAGCCATCGACATTGAGCAGGCCGATCGGCTTGGCATGGATGCCCAGTTGCGACCAGGTCAGCATTTCGAACAGTTCTTCCAGCGTGCCCATGCCGCCCGGCATGGCGATAAAGCCATCGGACAGGCTGGCCATCATGGCCTTGCGTTCATGCATGTCCTTAACGATGAACTGGCGCGTCAGGCCCGCGTGGCCCACTTCGCGCTCGACCAGCGCGGTGGGAATCACGCCGGTGACTTCGCCGCCCAGGCGCAGCACCTCGTCGGCAATGATGCCCATCAGGCCCACCTTGCCGCCGCCGTACACCAGCGCCAGGTTTTGTTCCACCATGGCCGCGCCCAGCGCGCGCGCCGCTGCCGCATAGTTGTCGCTGATGCCGGCGTTGGCGCCGCAATATACACAAATGGTCTTGGTCACTGCTGCTTTTCCTCGTTGAGTTTTATGTTGAGTTCTGTACGGGCAGCTTCGATATCGAGCCGCTCCACGGCATCGTGCGCGTGCACCGCCGCCGCCTGTTCCAGCATGGTCCGTGCTTCAGCCAGTTTGCGCTTGCCTTCCAGCAGGCGCAAGGCGCGCGCATATTCGACGCGGGCAATCGCCGACTCGGGATTGAGCCGCAAGGCCGTCTCGAAGTGACGATAGCCCTCCTCTTTCTTGGCGCCATAGGTCAGGCCGCCGATCATGGCGCCGGCCTTGTCGACGATCTCGGTGTGGTACACGCCCAGCGCCACGTGGGCGTCCGGACGCTCGGGCGCCAGCCGCAGCGTGGTTTCCAGGCTGTGGCGCACCTTGGCGCCCAGGCCCTGGGCCAGCGCCTTGAGCACCGAAATACCGGTGGAGTAATAGCCGAGCGCGTAACCATGCCAGTACCAGCCGGACGGGTTGCCGGGCTGCTCGCGCTGCTGGCGTTCGCAGCGCTCGGCCACGCATTCGAAGGTGGCGATTTTCTTGCGCGGATTGGTTTCCAGGTACTGGGTGTAGATGCAGATGGCCTTGTGGGCGACAGCGTAACCGTTGACACCCACGTCCAGGCCCAGCCGCGTGGCGCGCTCGAACTCGCCAGCGTGGAAGGCGATCCAGGCCTGCACCAGCGCCGGATGGGTGGGAAACGGTTCGCAGTCGCCGCTGTGCAGCACCGGCCAGGCCTGTTGCAGGCTTTCCGGTGTGTGACGGTATCCGGCATCGGGATACGGGAAGGCGGTCCAGACCATGCTATCTCCGTGACGTAAAAATACTAATTCAGCTTTTTCAGATATTCCTCGGACAGCTTCTGGAACAGCAAGCTGGTCTCGTTGCGCAGATACGGGCCGATCTGCGACAACACCTGGTAGCAGCCGCGCGCCAGCGCGTCGGCCATCGATTGCTGCTCGCTGTACTTGCGCGGATTGCGCACGTATTCGTACGACAGCCAGTACGTGGCCACCACCACCATATTGGTGGCCATGGCGTCGATGGCGACGTCGGACGCTTCGAGCGAACCTTCGCTGCGCAAGTCTTCGCACAGCTGCTTGGCCACCTTGATCTTGTGGTCGAGGATCTGCTTGAAGTGCAGCTCGAGCTTGCGGTTGCGCGACAGCAGGTCGTTGAGGTCGCGGTAAAAGAAGCGGTAGCGCCAGATCAGTTCGAACATAAGGTGCAGATACATCCAGACGTCGTCGATGTTCGAGCGGCGGCCGTTGGGCACCGTCAGGATGCGCTCGATCTCGGCCTCGAACTGCACGAAGATCGAATTGACGATGTCGTCCTTGTTACGGAAATGGTAGTACAGATTGCCCGGCGAGATATTCATCTCTTCGGCGATCACCGTGGTGGTGATATTGGGTTCGCCGAACTCGTTAAACAGGCGCAGCGACAGTTCGAGGATGCGCTCGCGGGTTCGGCGGGGGGCTTTTTGTTGCATGGCGGGGTGGTCTCGGTGAAATCTGTCGCCAGCATACCACCGATGCCAGCCATGCGCCTCCCTGCTCAGGCCTGCTCGGTGTTAATGAACGGCAGCTTGCCATGCGCCTGCGCATGCAGCCGGAAGCCCTCGCGGATATTCTCGCGCAGCGCCGCGCCCTTCCACGGCTTGGTGTAGAAGCGGTCGATGGCACCGTGGTTGATCGCCGCCATGATCGGCGTGAGGTCGGCATAAGCCGACAGCATGATGCGGAATGTGTCCGGGCACAGGTTTTTTACCCGCTCCATGAACTCGGTGCCGCTCATCAACGGCATGCACTGGTCGCACAGGATCACCTGCACCCGGTGCCGGGCCAGGATATCGAAACCTTCGGCGGCAGTTTGCGCGGTGAGGATGCGGTAGCCGTCCTGCGACAGGAAATCGGTCAGCACGTCGAGCATGAAGGCGTCGTCATCGACGATCAGGAGGGTCGGCTGCTCGGTGGCCTGCTCGTCTTCCGGCGCCTGCAGGGTGCGGCCGTCGCGCAGCATGGCTTCGAATTCGTTTTCGGGCAGCGGCCGGCTGAAGTAATAGCCCTGCATCTCGTCGCAGCCGTGGCGGCGCAGGTAGGCCAGTTGCGCATCCTTTTCCACGCCCTCGGCGATCACGTCGAGCTTGAGGCTGTGCGCCATGTTGATAATCGCCAGCACGATGGCCGCGTCGTCCGGGTTGCTGGTCACTTCGCGCACGAAGGCAATATCGATCTTGAGCTTGTCGATCGGGAAGCGTTTCAAATATGCCAGCGACGAGTAGCCGGTGCCGAAGTCGTCGATCGAAATCTTGATGCCCAGCGCTTTCAAATTCTGCAGCACCGTAATGGTCTCTTCGGCGTTGGACATCAGCGAGCTCTCGGTCAGTTCCAGCTCGAGCAGCTCGGGCGAAATATCGTGCTCCTTGATGGCGCGCAGCACTTCCTCTTCCAGGCCGCCGACAAAGAACTGGATGCCCGACACATTGACCGACAGGTGCACGGCGCCAGCGCTGGTGCGGCGCCAGTGGGCGATCTTGCGGCACGCTTCGTTGATGACCCAGCTGCCCACCCGCACGATCAGGCCGGTCTCTTCCAGGATCGGGATGAACAGCGCTGGCGAGACCATGCCGTGGCCCGGGCGCTGCCAGCGGATCAGCACTTCGGCGCCGCTGATGCGGCCGCTCGAGATATTCACCTTGGGCTGGAAGTGCAGCACGAATTCGTCGTTCTCGATGGCGCGCCGCAGCGCGTTTTCCAGTTCCAGGCGCGCCATCGACTGCGCGTTCATCTCGGCGGTGAAGAAGCGGAACGCATCGCGCCCCGCTTCCTTGGCGCGGTACATGGCGGTGTCGGCGTACTGGATCAGGGTGTCGGGATCGGCGGCGTCGTCGGGGAACACCGAGATGCCGATGCTGGCCGTCACCGTTACCTCGTGGCCCTTGAGGTCGAACGGGCGGCGCAGCGCTTCACGGATTTTATCGACCACCACCACGGCGTTTTGCGCGCCCTCGGGCAGCATCAAAATGGCGGCAAACTCGTCGCCGCCGAAGCGGCCGATGGTGTCGCGCACGCGCAGGCAATCGACCAGCCGGCTCGAGAACTGCCGCAGCAGCTCGTCGCCGATGGTGTGACCGAGCGTGTCGTTGACGTTCTTGAACCGGTCGACGTCGAGGAACAGCACCGCCAGCGACCAGTGGTGCTCGGCGGCCTGGCGCATCGAGTGGGTGAGCGAATCGTTGAACTGGCTGCGGTTGGGCAAGCCGGTCAGCGTGTCGAAGTGGGCCAGCTTGAGCAGACGCTGCTCGGCTTCCTTGCGCTCGGTGATATCGCGCGCGACGGCCACCAGGATCCAGCTCGATCCCGAGCGCAGCGTGCGGCGCTGCACTTCCACCGCCAGCGGCGAGCCGTCGCGGCATTGCAGCAGCAGTTCCGTCATGGCGCCGCTCTGGTCGCCGGACAGCAGTTTTTCGTACAGGACTTCAAGCTTGACCAGGTCCCCTTCCACCTGCTTGTTGGGACCCACTTGCAGGAAATCTTCGCGCTCGAAACCGAGCATGCGGCACGCAGTGGCATTGACATCGACAAAACACATGCCGGCGCGATCGACCAGGAAGATGGCGTCGGCGGTGGCGTCCATGGCCAGGCGGAAGCGGCGCAAGTCTTCGTCTAGGCGGATGCGGGCGTTCATGTCCAGCGTGAGCTGGGCGTGGTTGCGCTTGATCTCGTCGTACAGTTGCAGGTTTTCGTAGGCGCCGGCCAGTTGCGCGGCCACGGTGGCCGCCACCCGTTCATCGACTTCCGAAAAGCCGTCGGCGCCGAGTTTATCGACCAGGTACAACCAGCCGTGGATGCGCTCGCGCGAAGCGATTGGCACGCCGAGGAATGTGTGTACCGGCGGATGGCTGGCGGGCAGACCGACATTGAACGGAGCGCCATCGAGGTCGTTGATACGGCACGGAATCCGTTGTTCGAGCAGGCCCCCGAGCACGCCTGCGCGCGGGTTCTGGGCGATTTCGTGGATCGGCACGCCGGCGCCGCAACTGGCGTAATAGGCCAGCGCCACGCCCTCTTCGTCGAGCACGCCGATGCAGGCGTACTTCGAGACACAGATATTTTGCGCCACGCGGCAGCCGATTTCGAGCAGCGCACGCGGATCGCGCTCGGCGCCCAGTTCGATGCCCAGTTCGATCAGCGCGGTCAGGCGCAGGCTCACCGCCTGCAAGCTGGAAAGCGAGCGCGACAGGCGCTGGGTCATGCGCGCCAGGTCTTCGGTGGCAACATCGACCGCCGCCGGCGCCGATGCCAGGCGCGTGATCAGCTGGCTGCTCGATTCGAGTTCGTCGAGGTATTCGGCCACCTGGTGGTCGATGTCGAGCAGGCGTTTTTCCTGCGGCAGGTCGGGCACCACGGCGGTGCGGTCGTCATCCGACTCAACGACCGGGGTGGGCTCGTGGCCCAGCGCTTCCTGCACCGTGCGCAGGATCACGTCCGGGTCGGACGGCTTGGGCAGCACCCAGCGCACGCCGCACGACTCGGCCACGGCCAGCGCCTCGCGTTCACGGTAGGTGGCGGTATAGAAAATCACCGGCACGTCGGCCGTGTCCGGATGTTCATGCATGCGCGTGACAAACTCGTAGCCGTCCATATTGGGCATGAGGATGTCGGAGATCACCAGGTCGGGCTTGTCGGCCAGCGCCATTTTCAGGCCCTCGGCGCCATTGGCCGCTTCGATCAGGCGGTAGCCGCCGTAACCGAGCAGCGTCATCAAAAATTCGCGGTTGAGCACATGGTCGTCCACGATCAGGATCGTGGCGATGTCGGTTTTAGGCGGGGTCGACATCTCCCCGGTCAAAAAAGACTCGATTTGCTTGACGAAAGTGTCCGGTTCGATCGGTTTGCCGATGTAGCTGTCGAAGCCGGCTTCGAGCAGGCGCTCGCGGTCGCCCACCATGGCCAGTGCGGTCACGGCCAGGGCCGGAATGTCACGCGTGGCCGGATCGGCCTTGAGCGCCGCCACCACGCCATAGCCGTCGAGCTTGGGCAGGTGGACGTCGCAGATGATCAGGTCGGGCTGCTCGCGCCGGGCCGCTTCCACGCCGGCCTCGCCATCGGACGCCGACAGCGGCGTGTAGCCGAAAGCGCGCAGCAGGTACACCATCAACTCCATGTTGGTGGCGTTGTCTTCGATGATCAGTATTCTTGCAGACACAAAGACTCCTTATTCAAGTCTCCAGCGGCAAGGCAAGGGTCAACACACTCCCCACGCCATACGCGCTGTCGAACAATATCTCTCCATGCAACAGCGCTGCCAGTTTCTGGCTCAGGTGCAGGCTCAAGCCCGCGCCTTCGAACTGCTGCATTGCACTCGTGTCCAGTTGCGACACGGCTTGCAACGGCGCCGCACCGGCAGCCGCATCGCCGATGCTGATGGTCAGGCACCGGCGCGTACCGACGGTGGCCGGCGCCAGCCGCACCAGCAGCGGGCCCTGGTCGGCAAACCTGATCGCATTGCCGACCAGGTTCATCAAAATGTGCTGCAGCGCGCGGCGGTCGGTACGCACGCTCGGCAAGTCCGGTGGCGCTATGACGTCGAAAGCCAGTCCCGCCGGCTTTTTCGAGTTCGCCTGCGGCGCCAGCAACGCCAGCACTTCATCGACGAGCACACGGCAATCCACAGCCACGATGTCGAGTTGCACCTTGCCGGTATCGATCCGGGTCAGGTCGAGCAAATCGTTAATCAACGTTAGCAGATCACGGGCACTGTCCTGCACCATCCGGAGCTGCTTGGTCTGTTCCGTATTGATGGGTCCAGGCAACTTCATCAGCATAGTACCCGTAAATCCGATGATTGCGTTCAATGGCGTGCGCAACTCGTGCGACATGCCGCCGAGGAAGCGATCCTTGGCGGCGTTGGCTTTTGCCAGTTCAATATTCTTTTCTTGCAACGCCAATTCAGCCAGTTTACGATCGCTGATATCGCGGATCGCGCTGATGACCAGGGTACCCTCCTCGGTCGTGATCGGGCTCAGGCTGATCTCCACCTGAAACTCCACGCCATCGCTGCGCAAGCCATACAGCGCCAGGCCCGCGCCCATCGGCCGCACCGACGGTTGCGCCATATAGCCGCCCCGGTGGCTGCGGTGGGCACTGCGCATATGCGCCGGCATCAACGCTTCGAGTTCCAGCCCGCGCAGCGCGCCCTGGGCATAGCCGAACAGCTTTTCGGCCTGGCCGTTGGCCAGCACGATGCGGCCGGTCATATTGGCCACCACGATAGCGTCCGGCATCGAATCGAGGATGCCATGGAAGCGCGCTTCGACCAGCTTGGCATCGCGCAAAACCCGCAGCGCGGTAACGTCTTTTTTACTCCACAAAATATACTCAGGCGCGCCGTCGGCGTCGCGCACCAGCTTGCTTGAACTGTCGATGTACACCAGCACGCCATCGCGGGCGTGGCGCAGCGACTCGTAATTGGCCGATCCGGTCGCCAGGGTCTGGCGCAGCACGGTCTCGGAACTGGCGGCATCTTGCGCGCCGGGCGGCTCGATCAGGTCGGCCAGCCGGTGGCCTATTGCCTCCGTGCTGCCATAGCCGAACACGGCCTCGGCGCCGTTGTTCCAGTAGACCACTTCGCCGTCCAGGCGTGTCAAGATCACCGCGTCCGGCGTTTGCTCGAGTATCAATGTGCCAAAGTCTGTCACGGCCGGTCCGCCTTGTTTGCTGCACTTCACAGGAGTAACCATACAGCAACCAAGAACAACACAAAGTCACACAAAGTCACACTGTTGCGTGGAAACGATTTCCGCCAGCGCACAGCGCACGATCTCCGGATGCCGGCCCAGCGCCACGTGCCCTATGGCGCCGAACACCAGGTTGCGCGCACCGGGCAGCTCGCTCGAGTTCTGCGGGGCGACGATGTTGTCGTGTACAGAATAAATGGAACAGAACAAGTTCCGTTGCAAATTAGCGTCACCTGCCGTCTCGAAGGCGGCCAGCGTGCCCAGCCAATCGCTGCCGCAGCGCATTTGCACCGCGTTGCTGCCGGGGCCGAGGTCGGCCAGCACGGTGCCGTGGTGCGGTGTGCCAAGCGTGATCACGCGGGCAATCCGGTCCGCGCCGTGGCGGCGCAAGTACGCGCGCGCCACCAGCCCGCCCATGCTGTGGGCCAGGATGATCACTTGCGCGCTGCCAGTCGCCGTGCACAAATGCGCTACCGCCGCCTGCACTTGCGGCACGAAATCGTCGATGGCGGCGCCGGGCGGCTCGAGGTCGATGCCGTAATGATTGATGCCGGCGGCCCGCAACTGGTCGCTCATCGGCCGCCAGTAGCCGCTGTTGCAGCCATAGCCATGGATCAGCAATACCGGCAACCCGCGCGCCTGCGGCTGCCACTGCAGGCCGACCGGGCGCAACATATACCAGGACGACGCCAGCATGGTGGATGCGAACTCGTGCAGGAACAGCCGCGCTGCTGTGAGCGGGTTGAGCGGGTTGAGCGCATGGATGGCGTCGGGCACGCTGCGCGCGCGCCAGCTGATGCGGAAATTGTTGGCGGCGATCAGCATGCGCACCAGCAGCAATACCAGTACACCGCCGGCCAGCGCGACCAGTAGCGCGACAGTCGCAGGCCAGTCGGCAGGCAGCCAGGTGCGCAGGCCGGCCGCCACGGCCAGCACGCCCAGCACTTCGATCACTAATAAGAGGATCAGCAGACGTTTGATCATGAAGACAAGGTTGATTTATGTACCAGGCCTGGCGTCGGCAGCGCACGACGAACGCGAGTATCCGTCATCCCGCACCGGCAGGCCGTCTCCCGGCAAAGGGCCCCGGTCACTTGCGCCCCGAAGTCATCTGCCGCGCAATCCCGCGCAGGATATTGACTTCTTCCTTCTCCAGCTGCGCCCGCGCGAACAGGCGCTTCAGGCGCGGCATCAGCTTGCGCGGATTACCTGCATCGAGAAAACCGATCTCCACCAGCGCGCTTTCCAGGTGCTGGTACATGCCCTCGATCTGCGCCAGGCTAGCAGCTTCGCCGTGGAAGCCGATCTCGTTGGCGTCCCCCTGCGGCTGGCGCACGCTGAGCACCTGCGGCGCCTGGTCGAGCACGGCCATCCGGCACTCGTAGGCCACCACCTGCGCCGCCTGCGACAGGTTGAGCGACGAGTATTCGGGATTGGCGGGAATGTTGATCAGCACATTGCACTGCTCGACCACCTCGTTGGGCAGGCCGAAGCGTTCGTTGCCGAAAATGACAGCCGCGTGCAATTCCGGCTGCGCCACCAGTTGCGTGGAAAACTGCCGTGGCGGGAGCACCGGCGGCGAATATTCGCGCAGGCGGGCGCTGACGGCCGCCGCGAAGTTGATGCCGTCAAGCGCCTCGGCCATGCTGCCGACCACGCGGGCGCCGGTCAGTATATCCTGGGCGCCGCTGGCGAATGCCACCGCCTCCGGGTCCTGCACGGCATCGGCAAAGCGCGGATTGACCAGCACCAGGTCGCTGTAACCCATGGTTTTCATGGCCCGCGCCACCGCCCCGATATTGCCCGCGCGACTGGTCTCGACCAGGATGAAACGCAGCTGTTTGAAAAAGTTAGTAGGGGTTTGGGGCAGGTTCATTTAAAATATCGCTATTGCGCAGTTTCAATACGGTTGTTCCGCAGGGAGTTCTGCCCCGGATTTTACCTTGTTGCCGCCGCCCCGCTCTTTAATTCACTCTTGTCCTCTAACGCGTCGCCGGTGGCATTGCCCCGGTGGGCGTTAGCGTTCTTTTAACGGAAAAGTCATCATGCACCCAATGCTCAACACGGCGATCAAAGCTGCTCGCCGCGCCGCCACCGTCATCAATCGCGCCTCGTTCGACCTCGACCGCGTGATCGTGACCGAGAAAAATCACAAGGATTTCGTCACCGACGTCGATCAGGCGGCCGAGCAGGAGATCATTGGCGTGCTGTCCAAGGCTTATCCCGACCACGCGTTTCTGGCTGAAGAGTCGGGCGCATCGAAGAACAACCACGACGAGGCTGAATACTGCTGGATCATCGACCCGCTCGATGGCACCACCAACTTCATGCACGGCTTCCCGCAATACTGCATCTCGATCGCACTGGCCCAGCGCGGCGTGATCACCCAGGGCGTGATCTACGACCCCGTGCGCAACGACCTGTTTACCGCCACCAAGGGCGCCGGCGCCTACCTGAACGAAAAACGTATCCGCGTTACCAAGCTCGACCGTATCGCCAACGCTCTGCTGTCCACCGGCTACCAGGCCGGCAACGCCAAGGCTCTCGACGAATACCTGAAAATGTACGGCATCATGGCCGAACGCAGCCACGGCGTGCGCCGTCCGGGCAGCGCCGCGCTGGACCTGGCCTACGTGGCGTCGGGCCGCCTCGACGGTTTCTACGAAAAAGGCCTGAAGCCTTGGGATATCGCTGCGGGCGCCCTGATGGTGACCGAAGCGGGCGGTATCGTCGGCGAATTCAATGGCGAATCGGACTACCTGTACAAGGGTGACATCATTGCCGCCAGCCCGAAAATCTTCGGCCAGATGGTTGGTCTGCTGACCCCGTTTGCCTGATAGATAAGAAACACATAACAAAAGCCTTGCGCTGGTTTCATTGACGTAAGGTTTGTTACAAAAAAAGGGGGCGATCCGCCTCCTTTTTATTTCCCAAGCGAAATTCCCTTCCAGCTTAGCTGTTATAGTGCTAGCTGCGGCTTGCCATCCAGTCTTGCGCCGTACCTAGATAATCCCGATTGCCTGCGACTGGCGCCCCAAGAGGGCGACAGGCCGATCTCATACAAAGCTACCCATGCCATTTTCCTCACTCGGTTTGTCCGACGCTATCGTCCGCGCTGTTGCCGACACCGGCTACACCACCCCGACGCCGATCCAGACCCAGGCCATTCCTGCCGTCCTGAACGGCGGCGACCTGCTGGCAGGCGCCCAGACCGGCACCGGCAAGACCGCCGGCTTCACCCTGCCGCTGCTGCAACTGCTGTCGTCCAGCGCTGTCGGCAAGGCATTCACCACCAATAGCTCGCCGCGCGCCATCCGCGCCCTGATCCTGACCCCGACCCGCGAACTGGCGGCCCAGGTCGAGGAAAGCGTGCGCATCTACGGCAAGTACACCAAGCTGAACTCGGCCGTGATCTTCGGCGGCGTCGGCATCAATCCGCAAATCAAGCAACTCAAGCACGGCGTCGACATCCTGGTCGCCACCCCGGGCCGTTTGCTCGACCACATGCAGCAAGGCACCGTGGACCTGAGCAAGGTCGAAGTCCTGATCCTGGACGAAGCCGACCGCATGCTGGACATGGGCTTCATCCGCGACATCAAAAAAGTGCTGGCCGTGCTGCCGCCGAAACGCCAGAACCTGCTGTTCTCGGCGACCTTCTCGGACGAGATCAAGGCCCTGGCCGACGGCTTGCTGAACAACCCGGCCACCATCGAAGTGGCCCGCCGCAATTCGACCGTGGAAGTGATCGCGCAAAAGATCCACCCGGTGGACCGCGACAAGAAACATCCGATGCTGGCCCACCTGATCAAGGCCCACAAGTGGACCCAGGTGCTGGTCTTCACCCGCACCAAGCACGGCGCCAACAACCTGGTGGAAAAACTCGGTGGCGACGGCATCACTGCCATGGCCATCCACGGCAACAAGAGCCAGTCGGCCCGTACCCGCGCGCTGAGCGAATTCAAGGATGGCACGCTGCAAGTGCTGGTCGCCACCGACATCGCCGCGCGCGGTATCGACATCGATCAATTGCCGCACGTGGTCAACTACGACCTGCCGAACGTGCCGGAAGACTATGTGCACCGGATCGGCCGTACCGGCCGCGCCGGCGCTACCGGTGAAGCGGTGTCGCTGGTGTGTGTCGATGAACATGACATGCTCAAGGATATCGAAAAGCTGATCAAGCAAACCCTGCCGCGTGAAGTGATTCCTGGCTTCGAGCCGGACCTGAACGCGCGCGCACAACCGATCCAGTTGCGCAGCGGCGGCCCTGGCCATCGCAATGGCGGCGGCGGTGGTCGCGGCGGCAACGGCGGTGGCCGTGGCAAGCCGGCAGGCGCCGGTGGCAATGGCGGCAACGGCGGTGGCGGCAAACCGCGCGCTCCTGGCGCTGGCGCCGGCGCGTCGGCTGGGGGCGGTGGTCGCGGCGGCAACGGTGGTGGCGGTAACGGCGGCGGCGCCCGCAGCGGCGGTGGTGGCGGTCAAGCCCGCACCGGTGGCGGCGGCAACGGCAGCGCACCACGCAATGGCGCCAACCCGTCGCAACATCGTTCCGGTGGCCGTGGTCGTTAATTGGACCAAGCCAGCTGCACAATGAAAACCGCCTTCGGGCGGTTTTTTATTGCCTTATAATTTACCCATGCCTAAATTTGCCGCCAACCTGTCGATGTTGTTTACCGACCTCCCCTTCCTCGACCGCTTTGGCGCCGCCCGCGCCGCCGGCTTCGAGGCCGTCGAATTCCTGTTCCCCTACGCATGGCCTGCCGAGCAGATCGCCGCGCAATTGCGCGAGCATGGCTTGCAACTGGTGCTGTTCAACCTGCACCCGGGCGACTGGGACGCCGGCGAGCGCGGCATCGCCTGCCACCCGGACCGCAGCGACGAATTCCAGGCCAGTGTGGCGGCCGCCTGCGACTATGCGCTGGCGCTGGGAGTAAAGCAGGTGCATTGCATGGCCGGAAAAATCCCGCCCGGCCTCGCGCCCGAGCAGGCGCGCGCCACCTATATTGCCAATCTGCGCTACGCCGCCGGGCTGCTGGCGCCGCACGGCATCAAGCTGCTGATCGAGCCGATCAACCATTTCGACATGCCCGGCTACCTGCTCAACCGCAGCGCGCAGGCGCTGGCGATCATCGACGAAGCCGGCTGCCCCAACCTGTTCCTGCAATACGACATCTATCATATGCAGCGCATGGAAGGCGAATTGAGCAACACCATCCGCGCCAACCTGCCCCGTATCGCCCACCTGCAAGTGGCCGACACGCCGGGCCGCCACGAGCCGGGCACGGGTGAAATCAATTACCGCCACCTGTACGCCCTGCTCGACCAGCTGGGCTACGACGGCTGGATCGGCTGCGAGTACAACCCGGCCGGCGACACCCGCGCGGGCCTGGGCTGGCTGACCGCACTCACCTAGCCAGGTCTGAGCAGTCGCAACACCACGCATCAAGCGCAGGGCAACAATGATCCTCATTTCCTTGAGGAGGCCCCATGATTTCGCTACGCTTGACCTTCCATGCGCTGCTGATTGCGTGCCTGCTGGCGGTCTTTGCCATGTTGGGCGGCTGCGCCAGCAGCACCCCGCGCATGGCCGAGGTGCGCGCCTTTGCCGCCGACGCGCCCAAGCTCAACGCCTACCACGAACTGACCGAACGCTACCGTAGCGCCTACGAGCGCCAGCAGCCATACCTGGCGCCCGCCGCCGACCTGCGCGAACGTGCGCTCGATGCCAGCCGCAAACAGGCCAGCGACGATTTCCGCCGCATCGACGACGTGGTGCAAGCGTATATGCAGGCGCTCGGCGCGCTGGCCGGCGACCGCCGGTACGACTTGCGCGACCCGCTCAAGGTGGTCGGCACCGGCATCAAGGCCTGGCCCGACACCGGCCTGGAAGACCGCCACGTCAACGCCTTTACCGGCCTGACCCGGTTGCTGTCACGCGCGGTCACGGCGCCGATGCAGGAGCGCGCCGTCAACGACCTGATGCGCGACGCCAGCGAACCGGTGCAGCAGCTGCTCGATGCCATGCGCAACCTGCTGCGCCTGTACGACCGCTCCAATGACAATGAACAGCGCATCGTGCTGGGCATGCTGGAGATGGAAATCCCCTACCTCGACGCCAACCGCGACCGCCTCCTGATCGCACTGGCCAAGTCGCACCTGCAGGAAAAGACCGCCGAATACCGCCTGATCGGCCTGCGCCACACGCTGGCGCGCAAGAACCTGGACCAGATCGAGCAGCGCCACCGGGCGCTGGTCGAGAGCTTGCCACAGCCTTGATTTTGGAGAGCCATCATGAGCCTCGAACCCCACAGCAACACCCAGCTCGGTCTCGAAGCACTGGCCGACAGCCTGTCCGCCAGCGCCGATGCGCTCCATGCGCGCCTGATGCGGGCCATCCGTCAGAAGACGCCGGGCACCAGCGAACCCGCCATCAGCCGGGCTGCCGCGCAGGCGCTGTTCGCCAACGAAGTGACTTTGCGCCAGCATGCGCTGGGCCTGTACCTGGAAGCGGCCCGCCTGGCCGCTGCCGGGCTCGGCGGCTTGCAGAAACAGTTGCTGGACGTGACGGCGCAGGCGCAGGAAAAGATCCGCGAGATCGACCAGATCAAGGATTTGATTGCGCTGACGGGAGAACTGCTGTCGCTGGCGGCAGCAGTGGCCACCGGCGCGCCGGAAAAGCTGGTGGCGCCTTATGAAAAACTCAAGGCGCGGGTGGAATCGATGTAGTCATTGCCACGGCTGGCTGCGGATGCGCGCCACCTGCCGCTGCGCCAGCAAACGCCACAGCTGCAAGGCATCGTCCTGCGGCAGCGCGGTCATCACGCGCGGGTCGGCCAGCGCCAGCTCGCAGTCGCGGTCCGACCACTCGGCAAACCGCACGGCGCCGCCGCTCGACACTTCCACCTCGTACATCAAGCCGTCGTCATAACCGAAGCGCAGCACGGCGCTGCCGGGCTCGCCGTCCGGACTGGCGGCCTTGCCGCTATAGACTTCGGCCAGGGCATCGGCCATTTGCGCCTCGGACGGCGCCTGCAAGTCGCGCCCGTCCGGGCGGGTCAGCACTACCCATGCCTGTGTCATCGCCGCGCCTCCCGGGTTTTGTAAATTCATTGTAGCAATGATTATCGGGAAATCCGCGATTGTCAGCGCGCCAGTACCGGATACGCAACAGGACGGTTCAAGCCGGCACGGGGCGCGAGGTCGGGTCGAAATCGCGCCAGTCGCCGGCGGCGATGGTCCCTTCGGCGCGCTCGAGATTGCTGGCGCCGAGGCTGCGCAGCACGTCGAGCGCCTGCTGTTCGCGTGCCTGGTCGGCCACCGCCACGGCTATCATCATGCCGGATTTGCGGGGCGGAATCATGTTTTCGTGGCCGTCGCGACCCTCTTCGGGTTCGCCCGCATCCTTCATTTTCGACAGCGAGAACAGTGAGCCGACGTGGGCGCCCACCAGCGCACCAACTACCGGTCCCAGCGGACCGGCGATCGGAATCGCCGCGCTGCCGGCCACCGCGCCAGCGACGGCACCGGCGCCGCCGCCCTGCACCACGCCCTCGTCGCTTTCCTTGGCGCCCGGCGATTTATCCTGGTCGCCACCGAGCTCGTGGACATCGTGCTGGCCCTGCGGGTTGACGTAAAAGGCGCTGATATCCTCGTCGGCAAAGCCCGCACGCTGCAAGGCGGCGCGGGCCGTAGCGATCTCGTCCTGGATCTGGAAATGTCCTGCGATGATGTGGCTCATGCTGTTCTCCCTGTGGTCGGGCCGCAAGCGGCGATGGCAGCAATATGCGCCCGCGCCCACCCGGAGTCGGTGCGCAGGCGCACCCCGGCAAAGCCTAATGAAGGTTGAAGCTGTAGCTGATCTCGCTCGGCTCCAGCTGGACCGCGGGCGGCGGCGGTGGCGGCGGCGGCATCCACTGGCGCGGATCGACGCGGTAGTATTTGAGGAACTCGGCAAACAGCTCGGCATGGTGCTCGGCCATCTGGTACGGCTTTTCGTAGAAAGTTTCGGTGGCGACCGCGAAGAATTCGGCCGGATTGGTGGCGCCGTAAGGGTCCATCACCGTCTCCTGGCGATACATGGCGCGCATGCGCAGGCTGTCGTAATTGCGTTGCAAGATTTCCGACCATTCACGGTAGCTGGCCCGGTTACCGAGGTACGGGGCGCCGTTGGCGCGGCCCGATTCGCTGTCAAGCTGGTGGGCAAATTCGTGCAGCACCACGTTGTGGCCGTCCGTCCAGTCGCCGGCGCCGCGCTGCACATCGTCCCACGACAGCACCACGCGGCCATCGTCCCACGATTCGCCCAGCATGCTTTGGCGTCCTGGCGTGACCACGCCGCCGGGGCCGATTTCCGCCCGTTGCGCAACGAATTCGGACGGATACACGAGCACCGTGTGCAACGCCGGATACACCTTGGTGTGGCGGTTCAGCAGCAACATGCACGCCTGGCCGGCGATGGTGACGGCGATTTCGTCGGTCATCTCCAGCCCTTCGCAGCCGACAAATTTCTTTTGATGCAGGAACTGCACGACCAGCTTTTGCAACTGCTGCTGCAACTCGGCTGGCATGCGGTTGTAGACGGGTATATTGCGCTGCAAGATCGCTTGCGCTTCGGCCGATAACGGCCGCGCCAGCAACCGGCGCAGGCGCCAGCGCGGGTAATACAGCGGGAGCGCTATGGCCAGCAGCGTGAGGACTATCCAGATCAAGGCTTCCATGTACAGCGCATCCGTAAAAGTTCAGTGATGCTTAAGTGAGGACACTTGCCCCTCTTTCAATACATCGGCAACGCAAACATTCCAAAATGCAAAAAGCCGGGACGAGCCCGGCTTCTTTGAGGTTACCGCCGACTTTATTCGGCAGCTTTTTGCTGCGATGGTGCCGAGCCGAACAGCGCGGCAACCAGCGGGTCACGCATGACCGGGCCACGGTTGACGCGAATCGCGTAATGGGTGTCATCGGCCAGGATGTGGAAGTGGCGACCGCTGCCGGCCATGGCTTGCTCGCGCAGGCCTGGACGTTCCTTGCGCGGTGGCGCGCCTTCGCGTTTTGGCTGAACGATGGCGGCCAGGAAGGCGGCGACGCGTTCCGGATCGGGCGTGAGCTGGTACACAGCCTTGCCCAGGTAGGTAGCGGTGCCTTCCACGTAGCGCGCCAGTTCGATCACGCCGGCTTCGCGCAGGTCGCGGATGTACTTGCGGGCGCCCGATGGCGAAAACTTGAGGAACCAGGCGATTTCATCGGCCAGCATTTCGTGCATGGACAGCTCGGCGATGAGCTTTTGCATGTTTTCAATGCGGCGCAGGGTGGCGGAAGTGGAACGAACACGCTCGATCGAGGCCATCGACAAGCCGGGTTTGCGGTCCAGTGGCACGGGACGCTCCAACAGCTTGCTGGTGGTCGATTGCATGTCGAGCGACGCTTTCATTTCGTTCTGAACCAGGGTTTGGGGTTGTGCGTGCATGTGTACACTCCTTAATAACAAATTGCCGAGATTGGTTTGCCGGGAATATGGGCAGCGGAGGCTGTGTGATTGAAGATCAAGCGCTACAGTCTCTGCATCTGACGCCAGAATGCCTTTTTGCCGCGCACCAGTCTGTGCGGCAACGAACATTAGCGGCGAAACCCGAACAATGAATATAGGACACCCCCCATTTCGGGAAGTTGCATGAATTGCCCGATCAAATCCACAATCTGTGTTGAATTTGATACAGCACAATCTTTTGTGCGGTAGCGTACTGAATGAACTGACTATTTTGCATAAAGTTCGTTCCTAGCAGCGGTGAACAAAACACAGCTGACAACGAAACATCGAAACATCCTTCATTAATCGGGAGCTTACCTTGAATAAAACTAAGAAAATCGCCCTCGCCGCAGCAGCACTGTGTGCGTCGTTCTCCGCCATGGCTCAAGAGCCGGTCATCAACCCGTCGTGGTATGTCCAGCCTAGCGTCAACGGCATCAAACCGGACGACGACTTCGGCGTAGACCGTCGCGGCCCGGGTGGTGGCCTGAAGTTCGGTAAGGCAGTCAACGAAAACTGGGACGTGCAAATGGGCGGCACCTACGCCCGTTCGAAAGACAATGGCGACCGCTACCAGCAGCAAACCCTGGGCGTTGACGGCCTGTACCTGTTCTCGCGTAAGTCGTTCCGTCCATTCATCCTGGTGGGCGCCGGTGTCCAGCGCGACAAGCTGGCCCTGGCCGGTCAAAACGAGATCTCCAAGAACTCGCCTTACATCAGCGCCGGTCTGGGTTTTCAGGCTGACATGAACGAACGTACCACGTTCCAGGCCGACATCCGCAACGTGCACGGCTTCCTGCGTGACGACGTGTTCCCACGCACCGACAAGAGCAACAACCTGTACCTGACCGTGGGTGTGAACTTCGCCTTCGCCGCGCCACCACGTCCAGCACCACCGCCACCACCGCCAGCACCAGTCGTGGCTGAACCACCACCGCCACCACCAGCACCAATGCCACCACCGCCACCACCACCGGTGCGCATGGAAAAAGTGACGATGTCGGCCACCGAAATGTTTGGTTTCGACAGCGCCAAGCTGAACCCGAACCAGCCTAAGCTGGACGAGATCGCTACCCTGCTGAACAACAACCCTGGCATCAACGATGTGACCATCGCCGGTTACACCGACCGCCTGGGCGCCGAGAGCTACAACCAGAAACTGTCCGAGCGCCGTGCCAACTCGGTCAAGGAATACCTGGTCGGCAAAGGCGTTGCAGCCAACCGTCTGAGCGCCGAAGGCCGAGGCGAAGCGAACCCTGTTGTCACCTGCGACAACAAGCGTAAAGCTGACCTGATCAAGTGCCTGGAGCCTAACCGTCGCGTTGAGGTGGAACAAATCACCATCGAACGTCGCGTGAACTAATTCACTCGGAAGAGCCCCGCAACTTCGGTTGCGGGGCTTTTTTTTTACTTATGAGAAAAAGAGATATATTTTCGGTGCTGAAATGCACCGTTTCCGAATGGTTCTCGCACCGCGCCGGCAGCATGGGCGCGGCGCTGGCGTTCTATACCCTGTTTTCCATGGCGCCGATCCTGGTGCTGGTACTGGCCATTGCGGGCTGGTTCTATGGTCCGCAGGCGGCGCAGGGCGAGCTGTTCGCCCAGCTCAACGGCTTGGTCGGCCAGCAAGGTGCGGAAGCGATCCAGTTGGTCTTGGCCGGAGCAAAAAACAAGGAAGAAGGCCAGCTGGCCACGATCATCGCGTTTTTCCTGCTGATCTTTGGCGCGACCACCGTGTTTGCCGAACTCAAGTCCAGCCTGGACGTGATCTGGCAAGTGCCGCCGGTGACCACCAGCACGGCGTGGGATGTGATCCGTACCCGGCTGCTGTCGTTCGGCATGGTGCTGGTGCTGGCGTTCCTGCTGATGGTGTCGCTGGTGGTCAGTGCGGTGTTGACGATCATCCAGAAATACTGGGACCGGATCTGGGTCGATGCCGGCGAAGCGCTCACCGGCATCAATTACGCGATCAGCTTCTTGGTGATTGCCGCCTTGTTTGGCGTGATCTTCAAGATGCTGCCCCGCGTAAAACTGTCGTGGCAGGATGTGAGCATCGGCGCGCTCGGCACCGCTGCCCTATTCACGCTTGGGAAATTTGCCATCGGCGCGTATATCGGCAACAGCGGCGTGGCCAGCAGCTATGGCGCGGCCGGCTCGGTGATTGCGCTGCTGCTGTGGGTGTATTACTCGGCGCAGATCTTTTTCCTGGGCGCGGAATTTGCGCGGCAGTATGCCTTGCAACTGGGCAGCCTGAAAGACAAAACGCCGGCGCCATAAAAAAAACGGGGCGCCGGCAAAGCCAGCGCCCCGTCGTCGCAGCAACCGCCCTACTCTCCCAGCAGTTCGGCCACCACTTCCATCCCTTCCACCCGCTCGGCCACGACCTTGACGATCACGATCACAGGTACACCCAGCAGCAAGCCCCAGACGCCCCACAACCAGCCCCAGAACAGCAAACTCACAAAGACGGCTGCGGCATTCATGCGGGCGAAGCGGCCGGTCATCCAGGTCGTGATGATGGTGCCGACCAGGGTGGCGATCGCCAGCGAGGTGCCCATCACCAGCACGCTCATCTGGATCGACTCGAATTGCAGCAGCGCCACCAGGCCCGTGGCCAGCATGATCAGCAGCGGGCCGAAGTACGGCATCAGGTGCAGCAAGCCGGCCACGATGGCCCAGGCGCCGGCGTTTTCCAGGCCGATCCAGCGCAGCGCGATCCACATCATGACTGCCAGCATGCCGTTGGTGACCAGCAGCATCAGCATGTATTTCTGGATCGACGTATTGATGTCTTCCAGGATGTGGACCGTGATTTTTTTCTTCGATAAAGATGGCCCGGTGAGCTTGACCAGCTTGCGCTTGAAGGTGTCGCCAGACAGCAGCAAAAAAAACACCAGGAAGATCACCATGGTGGCCTGGCTCAGAAAGCCCATCAGCCCCATCGAGCCTGCCCACACCCAGTTCATCAAGGGAAACTCGGGCGACGTTGCCGGGATGGCCTTGCGCGCCGCGCGCCGTTCCTGGGCGCCAGCGGTGGCCTGCTGCAACTCGGTGGCCACGGCCTGGATGCGCTGCAAGGCGCTCGAGCTGCCATGCAGGCGCTCGCTGACCAGCTTCGACAGCTTGTGGCCGGTGCTGGGCAGTTCCTCGACGATGGACTCGAATTCGCCGTGCAGTTTATCGACCGCCATCACCGACCCGCCCACGATGGCCGCCGTGATCAGGGTGGCGGCAATGGCGCGCGGCACGCGGCGGCGCGTCATCCAGCCCATCAGCGGACTCAGGGTGTAGCTGATCAGAATGCCCAGCAACAGGGGAACCAGGAAATTGCGCGACCACTGCAAGGCCCAGACGAAGGCGACAGTGGCAATGATGCCCAGCGCGAAACCGCGGGCGTTGACATGAATGGGGAAACGCTGAAGCACACCGGGGTCGGCTGCGCTACTCGATGCCGGGCTCGCCGTAAGGGTGGCGGGAGGAAGGTCTGCGGGCTGCTGGCTCATGATGACTCACAATAAAATTACGGCGCGACATACCGAAGCATGTCGCGCCGATCGCGTTCGCCGTTACCGGAAACCGGCAACGACGGACCAGCGACATCGAGCGGAATTACTTCACGCGGATATCGTTCTTGACGGACGAAACGCCTTTGACCCCACGCGCCACTTCGCCGGCTTTGCCGATGTCGGCAGGCTGGGCCACGAAGCCGCTCAACTGCACCACGCCTTTGAAGGTTTCCACATTGATTTCGGTGGTTTTCAGGGTAGGTTCGTTGAAGATCGCAGCTTTTACCTTGGTGGTCACAACAGCATCATCGACAAACTCGCCGGTGCCTTCCTTGGTCGAAGTCGAAGCGCAACCTGCAGTTGCCAGCAGCGAGACGGTGAACAGTGCGGTAGCGATTTTGTGGGCGATTTTCATGGTGGTTCTCCTTAGTGTTTTGATTGAATCAGGTTGTCAGCCGAGCGACGCCGTATGGTTGTTTGGTCGTCGCTGCTGCCGATGGAAACGTTTTACGCCCATCACGGCAAGGACTCTGTACGGTATCGTACACACGCTGAAATTTGGCAAAGTCACCACATTTATTCCACGTAATTACTTGGTGCGAAAGCGCACAGACCTGTGCGCGCAGCATGATTATTCTGAACTCATTACTTTCAGGAGGACAACATGAATTCGAACCGCACCCTTGCCGCTGTCGTACTTGCCGCCACCGCCGTACTGAGCGGCTGCGCCACCAGCAACCAGAATCCCGGCTACGGTCAGCAGACCGGCTACCAGAATGAAGCAGCCAGCTATGGCACCATCGAATCGATCCAGGTCAGAACCGTCGAGGGTAAAGGCAGCGGCGCCGGCGCCGTTGCAGGCGGCCTGGTGGGCGCACTGCTGGGTAATCAAGTGGGCTCGGGCAGCGGCCGTGCCGCCGCGACCGTGGCCGGCGCAGTCGCTGGCGGCGTGGTGGGCAACAACGTTGAAAACAACCGCAATGCACCGCGCGACGAATACCAGATCAGCGTGCGCATGGACAACGGCGATTACCGCCTGGTGAACCAGGACAGCGTCTATGACCTGCGCGTCGGCAACCGCGTGCGCCTGATCGACGGCCGCCTGTATCGCTATTAATTCGTTTCTCATCCCGATCATCCCGATTAATAACTCAAACCGAAGGGGAATACCATGGGCACCATCATTCTGATCATCCTGGTCTTGTTACTGGTAGGCGCATTGCCTACCTGGCCGCACAGCCGCAGCTGGGGCTATGCGCCGAGCGGCATCACCGGCCTGCTGGTCGTGATCCTGCTGATCATGCTGCTGACCGGCCGCCTGTAAACCACGGGGAGCCCGTCATGACGCCTTTCCAGACCCTGAAATGCGGCGCCGTGCTCGCCCTGTCCTGCGCGGCATTTGCCGCGCAGGCACAAGACAATACGCCTCCGCAAAACGTCCAGCTGCAACAGCAGGAAATCGCCAAGGGTGATCCGGCCCGCTGGCACCGCGAAGACGTCACACCTGCGCAAAAAGAGCGCACCCTGCGCAAGGAAATCGGCGCAGCCCTGGCCGAAGCCAAGCAGGCGTGCGCCAAGGGCCCTGCCGCCGAGCGGGCCAGCTGCCTGAAGCAGGCGCAGGATACCTATCGCCACGACATGGCACGCGTGACGGCGGTTCTCGCCGAGAACGAACCACCGCGCCAACCCTGATTTTTGCTCCATTAAAAACATTCGGGCCCGTCAGCGAATATCGCTGACGGGCCCGATTTTTGTCGATCTGGCGGCGGCTGGGCTGAAGAATCAGCCAGCGGAGCGCTTGCGCTTGAGCAGCCACGCCACGCCGACACCGGCCAGTGCCGCCACACCCAGTACCGGCTTGATCAGGCGCTTGCGCGCCAGGAACGAGCCAACCGTGATGGCGTAAGGCATCAGCGCCTTGTAGTTGAAGTTGCTCAAGCCGCCCGGCTGGATCAAACCGCCCAGGCGTGCCTGGGCCAGGCTGACCGCATGGTCGACCGCGCCGTGCATCAGCGCATCGGGACGCATGGCTTGCGCCACCAATGCCTTGGCATGGACGACCTTGATGCGATACAGCTCGCCTTCGCGGATCAGGCGCTGAATGTCGGCCGCAACCGGATCATGTGCATGTTTGCTCATCTGCTCTCCTTACATCAACATGTCGCGGTCGGACTTGAGCTCGGCCATGGTGGCCGGCATCGACAGCTTGCCGGCGCTGATCAGGCCACGCGCGTACATGATCAAGCCTATCGCCAGCAGCAGGAAGAAGCCCGCCAGGATCGGCAGGATGAGCCAGCCCAGCGCGTTCCACGCCAGGTAACCCACCATGACCGTTATGCACGCCAACGCAAAACAGCCGGCCACCAGCGCGACGGCAAACGCCACCACCAGTTGCAGCAGGTGATTACGCACCTGCGACAGCTCGAGGGCAGCGAGTTCCAGCCGCGTCAGCAGCAGGCCCATGCTGTTGCGGGCGATGTTGCCCAGCGACGCAATCAGGCCGGGCGGACGGTTCACTTCGTCAGCTTGCGCCATCGGTTACTTACGGCCGATGATCACACCGACCAGCAGACCGATGCTGGCTGCCGCAGCAACCGAGCGCCATGGATTGTCCTTGACGTAGGCATCGGCCTGCTTGGCGGCTTCCTTGCTGGCGGCCAGGGCGCTGACTTGCGCTTCGTGGGCTTTGGCCAGTGCGGAGTCGAGGGCACGCATGCCACGGCCACGCAGCTCGTCGGCTTTTTCGCCGGTGAGCGCGGTGGCGGCGGTGAACAATGCTTGAGCATCCTTGACCAGAGTTTTCACGTCGTTATTCACGGTGCTGATATTTTGTTCCAACATAATGATGCTCCTGTTATGGTTGTGAGAAGTGAAAACTGTACAACAAATTCACCAACTGAGCCTAATCGCTTATTCAAGCAGATCGCGCATATCGTCCGCGTGTTCTTCTTCCACGGCCATGATGCTGATCAAAAGGTGGCGCGTGGTCGGGTCGGTATCGCCGATTTGCTCGATCATTTGACGATAAGACTCGATGGCGACGCGCTCGGCGATCAGGTTAGCCTTGATCATCGCTTGCACGTCGTCCGATGCATCATACTCGGCATGGCTGCGTGCGAGCAACGTTGCAGGATTGAAATCAGGCTGACCGTTGAGCTGAACGATGCGTTCGGCCAGCGAATCGGCGTGTTCCTGTTCCTGGGTAGCATGCTCGAGGAACTCGGCCTTGATGGGACCGTTTTGCAAGCCACTGACCGTGTAGTAGTGGCGCTTGTAGCGCAGAACGCAGACCAGCTCGGTAGCCAGCGCGTCGTTGAGCATCTTGATCACTGCCTCGCGGTCGCCCTTGTAGCCGGCCGTCACCGGGCCGTCGAGCATATTGCGTGCTGCTTCGCGGATGGCTTCACGATCGATGCCTGCCGGATGGGTGGGATTGGATTCAGCCATGATGAATAGTCCTTTTCAAGAAAAAATACGGGATTAACGACGGTTGGTGATCGGTGCGCCGTTTTGCGACAGCACGATTTCCACGCGACGGTTGAGTTGGCGGCTGGCAGCGTCGTTGTTGCCGGCCACGGGGTAGGCAGCGCCGTAACCCTTGGTGGAGATCTTGTTGCCAGGCACACCCATGCCTATCAGGGCCTGGCGCACGGCGTCGGCGCGGCGCTGCGACAGGTCGAGGTTGTGCGACGAGCTGCCGGTGGAATCGGTAAAGCCTTCGATCAGCACCATGCTTTTTGGTTCCTGCGCCAGCACGTCGGCCAGCTTTTGCGCGGTGCGCATGCCTTCGGCGCTCAATTCGGCTTTGTCCACGTTGAACAGCACGTCGTTGAGGGTGATCACCAGGCCACGCTCGGTTTGCTTGGCTTGCAGATCGTTCAGCTGCTGCTGCAGTGCTGCCGCCTTGGCTTGCTCGTCGCGGGCCGAGGCGGCTGCGGCGTCGGCTTGCTGGCGTGCTGCATCGGCATCGGCCTTGGCGCGCTCGGCGGCCATGCGGGCCTTGTCGGCTTCGGCGGTGCGCGCTTCCAGGCGCACTTCGTCACGCTGGCGGCCGGCTTGGGCCACGTTGGCTTCGGCCTGGCGTTGCTTGGTCACCTCTTGTGCCACAGCGATTTTTTGCTTGGCGAGATAGGCCAGCTTGTCGATGTCGGCCAGGCTTTCTTTCTGGGCGGCGGCAGCGTTGGCGCGGTCCAGCGCATCGGCAGCGGCCTTGAATTCCACCGGTGCGTTGGCGGCAACTGCCGGGTTGCTCTGGGCGGCAACGAAGTCGCCGCGCGCGCCATCGAGCTCGCTGGTGGTGATCGGTGCGCTGCTGCAAGCAGACAGGACAATCGCTACGGCAACGGCGGCAGGCAGGATACGCAGTTTGGTCATCAGTTTCATGTGGGGCTCCGGTTTTATTGATTATTGTTGTTGGGTATTGGCGCGATTGGCTTCTTCGCGCAGCACACGAATGCTTTGTTGCAGCTCGTCGGCAGCAGCCGTGGCCTTGGCCGAGTTGGCCTTGCTTTGGGCCAGCTGGGCGTCAGCCTGCGCTTGCGCGGCCAGGTCCTGGGCCAGCTTGTAGTCCTTGGCAGCGAGCGCCTGGTTGGCGCGCATCATTTTTTCACGGGCCGATTTCATCTCTTCCGGCGCCAGGTCGGCAGCGCCGGCCGAGGTGGCGTTGGCAACAGCGGCGCGCGAGACGGCGACATCGGCGGTGGCCGGGGTCTTTTCGCTGGCGCAAGCTGCCAGGCCCAACAGCGCCAGGGCGCCGCAGATTACTTTGACTTTATGCTGAACGGTGTTCATTTATTGTTCTCCTCGTGAAATATTGAACTGACAAGTAACGTTATAGGCCCATGCCCGGGCGCACTCAGTTCGGTGCCGCACATAGAGCGGAGTCGATGATGCCGGTGCACGCCGTACGTGCGCTGGCGCACCGGGACGGGTCGCCGTCACGGTCCTGTGTAGAATGTGGCAACCTTCCCGTCGCAAATTACCCATGCCTCCTGCCCTGCTCCGCCGCCGTTCCGTTCGTATCGCTCTTGTTGTCGCGGGCGTGGGCGTGCTCGCCACTGCTGCCGCCGCGATCGCGCTGGCAACTTATGACTGGAACAGCGCGCGGCCGTGGATCAGCCAGCGCATCGGCGAGGCGATCAATCGGCCGTTTTCCATCCGGGGACCACTGACGCTGGCCTGGCGCCAGCGGGGGTCCGGCGCCGACCGTACCTGGCGCGATTATTTGCCATTGCCGCACCTGGTGGCGCGCGATGTGCATATCGGCCAGCCGGCAACGATGCAGGCTGGCGGCGAGTTCGCCAGCGTGGGCCAGTTCGCGTTCGCGGTGGAACTGCTGCCGCTGCTACGCCAGCGCATCGTGGTGCCGGTACTGCGCTTCGAGCAGCCGCAACTGTGGTTGCTGCGCGACGAGGCGGGCCGCAACAACTGGACCTTTCACCAGGATGACAAGCAGCCGGCATGGCAGCTGGCGGTACAGCGCGTGGTGCTCACGCGCGGCGTCGTCAACTACCGCGACGCATCCACCCATGTCGATGCGGTGGCCACGGTGGACAGCATAGCCAATGACAAAACCTACGGCGTGGCGTGGACCCTCAAGGGCAAGTGGAACGAACAAGCCATCAGCGGCAGCGGCAAGTCGGGCGCAGTGCTGGGCCTGCAGGAGCACGCCACGCCGTACCCGCTGGCCGCCAGCCTCGACGTGGGCGGCACCCGCATCGCCGCCGAAGGCACGCTCACCCGCCCCGCCGCGCTTACCGCGCTCGACCTGAAGCTCAAGATGTCCGGTCCCAGCATGGCGCGCCTGTACGGCATCACCGGCGTGCTGCTGCCCGAGACACCACCGTTTTCCACCGAGGGGCGGCTCACGGGCAGCATCAACCGGGCCGGCAGCCACTGGCGCTACCAGGACTTTACCGGCCGGGTGGGCAGCAGCGACATTGCCGGTCGGCTCGATTACCGCTCCGCCACGCCACGCCCACTACTGACCGGCACGGTGACGTCGAAGCTGCTGCAATTTGCCGACCTGGGGCCGCTGGTGGGCGCCGATTCCGCCGCCAGCCGCGCAGCGCGCGGGGCCGAGACTGTCCAGCCGCGCAACAAGGTGCTGCCGGTGGAGGCGTTCCGCAAGGACCGCTGGACCGCGCTCGACGCCGACGTCAGGCTCGAAGCCCAGCGCGTCACGCGCGGCCAGGGCCTGCCCGTGCAAAATGTCGAGACCCAGGTGCACATGAAAGATGGCGTGCTCTCAATGAAGCCGCTCAACTTCGATATCGCCGGCGGGCGGTTTGTCTCGAACATCGTGCTCGACGGCAGCGGCAAGGTCGATCCGCGCGCCATCCGCGCCGAACTCAAGGCCGACCTGCGGCGCCTGCAACTCAAGCAACTGTTTCCCAACATCGATGGCATGCGCGCCACCGTCGGCGAAGTCAATGCCGATGTGGCGCTGACGGCCAGCGGCAATTCCGTGGCCGATTTGCTCGGTTCGTCCAGTGGCGACTTCAAGGGTGCCGTCAGCGGCGGCAGCGTGAGCAAGCTGATGCTCGAGGAAATGGGCTTGAACCTGGGCAGCGTGGTGGTCACGCGCCTGTTCGGCGACGAGCAGGTCAAGCTCAACTGCCTGGTGGCCGACTTTGGCGTCCGCAACGGCCTGATGCGTTCGCGCCTGTTCGTGGTGGATACGGCCGAAGCAGTCATCAACGCCAGCGGCACCGTCAACCTGGCCAATGAAAAGCTCGACCTCACGCTCAAACCCGACGCCAGGAGCATGCGCATCCTGTCGCTGCGCTCGCCGATTTACGTGCGCGGCACGTTCAAGGACACCGATGTGAGCATCGACAAGGGCAGCATGGCGCTGCGCGCCGGTGGCGCCGTGGCGCTGGCCCTGGTGGCGCCGGTGGCGGCCATCGTGCCACTGGTCACTACGGGATCAGGGTCGTCACCAGCGTCGCAGTGCCCGGCACTGCTGGCGCGCGGTCCCGCCGCTGGCAAATGAGCAGGCCGGTAAAGGGTAACAAGGTGTTTCAGGGTGCGGTGCCTAACTGAGATTCGGCTCGGCAAGAAGTATTCTTCAGACATCGGTGCGGATGAGACCGCGCCTTCATGAGCGACCTGAGGAGAATACAATGAATACGATCAAACGAGTAGCTTCGGCAGCGGCAGTGGTAGTGGCAACCCTGAGCCTGACGGCGTGCGCCGGCATGTCCAACCAGGACCGTAACACGGCAGTTGGCGCTGGCGTAGGCGCAGTGGCCGGTTCGGTGCTGACCGGCGGCAGCGCTGTCGGCGCGGTCGGTGGCGCGGCAGTCGGTGGTGTGATCGGCAACCAGGTGCAAAAGCCAACGCGTTAAGCGACCACCAGCGATCGAAAAATCCGTCATGCCCGCGCCAGCGGGATGACGGATTTTTTATGTGTACATCTCAGACAAATACGTTGGAAATCCCGATCAAACCCTCGTCCTTGACCAGCTCGTAGCACCGGCACGACACGGCCTCCAGCCCCGCCGCATCGAGAATCTCGATATTGCCCCGGCTATAGGAAATCAGTTTCTGGTTTTGCAGGGCGCTGGCCGCTTTGGTCACCCCTACCCTGCGCACACCGAGCGCATGCGCCAGGAACTCGTGGGTGAGGTGGAATTTATCGGACTGCAAGCGGTCGCGCGTAATCAGCAGCGAGCGCGCCAGCCGTGCTTCGAGCACGTGGAAGCGGCTGCACACGGCGATCTGGATCGCCTGCGCCAGCAAGGTATCGGTGTAGCGGTGCAGCAGGCGCTGCAACGGCTCCATGCGCGCGTACGCCAGGCGAAACTCGCCGGCGTCGATGCGTACTGCCCGGCCGGCGCGTTGCACCACGGCGCGTACTTGCGCCAGTTCGTGGCCGAGCACCACCGGCGCCCCGATCATGCCTTCGCGGCCCACGGAACCGACTTCGAGCGTCATACGCCCTTCGGCCACGGCCAGCAACGACAGCAGGCAATCAAGGGGGAAGTACACGTGGCGCACGGTCTGGCCCGGTTCGTACAGCACGTCGCCTACTTCCACCTTGACTATTTCTCCCAGCCTCGCCAGCTGGCCCTGTTCTTCTTCGGGCAAACTGGACAGTAAACGATTTACCAACGCACGCGTTGGGCTCCTGTCATCTTCGGCAAGGTGGTGGTGGTGGGTATGCATAGGGCTTAGCGTAACGGCAATGATTTGGGGCGTATGTACGCTGACGCACGGAAGCAAAGCCGCCCCGGCGGGACAATGTGCGGTGCTGCACATTAATGCAAATTAGCTGCAATACAACACAATAAAGTCATCTATCAGTAAGCAATAAGTAACCAACAAGAAACCAAGGAACCGTCATGAATACTCCCGTCCACACACCCAAGTCCGGCCTGCATCCGATGCTGTTGATTGCCGCTGTCGCCGTCATCCTGTTCTGCGCGGTCGGCATCGCTGCCTTGATGGGCTGGCTACCCAAGTCCAACGCCAATGCCGACCTGCCGCCGGCCGTGGCCGGCCAGCTGGCGCCGGGTGAACAGGCGCTGGCAGGCAACCAACAGTTAGCTGCACAGCAGTCCCAGCAGGCGCCGCTGCAACTGGCTGCGGCCAATGCGCCGCTGCGCGAAGCGGACCGGGCAGTTGAGCGGGCTCCCGAGCCGCAAGCGGCTGCTCCGGCCGTATGCAAGAACTGTGGCGTGGTGACCTCGGTACGCACCATCGAGCACCGCCCGCAAGGCAGCGGCGTGGGCGCGGCCGGTGGCGCCATCCTCGGCGGCATCCTCGGTAACCAGGTAGGCGGCGGCCATGGCCGTCAACTGGCCACCGTGGCAGGCGCGGTCGGCGGCGCCGTGGCCGGCAACCAGATCGAAGGTCACATGAAAACCACCCACAGCTGGCAGGTGACAGTGCGCATGGACAACGGCGCCAAGCGCACCTTCAACCACAGCACGCAACCGGCGTGGCGCGAGGGCGACGAGGTGAAAGTCATCGATGGCAAGCTGCGTTCGGCAAATTAATTGTTGGTTAATGTGCTTTTAAGACAGCAGTGCATCATTTACGTGGGACAGCGTACAGAAGCCTGGGCTGTATAGAAAGATAATAGATTCCAAGATACGAACGAACAGTTCGACATCGCTTCGATGCCCACTGCGGACGTCACAACATAACCAAGGAGAGAATCATGCTCTATACCATCGCTGTAGTTCTGCTTATCCTGTGGCTGCTGGGCCTGGTCACCTCGTACACCATCGGCGGCTTCATCCACGTGCTGCTGGTCGTTGCCATCATCATGGTGCTGCTGCGCCTGATCAGCGGTCGCGGCGTCTAGTACGCTCCCCGCTTAGAATGAGCGGCGTCCCACCTTCTTGGTGGTACGCCGCTTTTTTTTATTTTGAAAGGACCACCATGAAGCACATCGCGATCATGCTCACCGCTCTGGCTGCTCTGTCGGCAAACGCCCAAACCGCACCTGCCATCAAGCCGGGCACATGGGAAACCAGCAGCAAGGTCTCCACCGCCGACATCCAGACCAACGCCGCGCTGGACATGGCCATGCAGCAGTTGGGCAATCTGCCGCCGGCGCAAAAGGCGCAGATGGATGCATTCCTGGCCAAGAACGGCGTCTCGTCGCCGACCGTGGGCACCGACGGTGCCATTGCCGTGCGCGCTTGCGTTACGCCAGAGATGGCGGCCAGAAAGGAATTGCCGTTGAATCAGAAAGGACAATGTACGTCCACCAGTACGCCGATAGCAGGCGGCTACGATGTGGCGTTCACGTGCAAGGATCCGGTCTCGAGCGGACGGGGAACCGTGAAGTTCGTGGATGACCGGAATTACACCATGGTGATGGATGTGAGCACCACCGCCACCGGCGCTCAGCACGACGTCAAGATCAACTCGACCGGCCGCTGGGTCAGTGCAACCTGCCCTGCCAAACCCTAGAATGAGTGGCGCAGGCCGATGTTGATGGCATGGTCGCCGCGACCGCGCGTGGTGGCGGTGCCAACTGCGTAATTGCCGCCGTTGCGGTTCTTGATCTTGGCCAGCGCAGTATAAAAATCGGTGCGCTTGGACATGGCGTAGCTGGCGCCGATGGCGATCTGGTCGGCATCGCGATTGGCCAGCCCCTGGTCGTCCTTGCGGATGTATGAAGCGAGAAAGGTGGTGGCGCCCCTGGGCACGGCCACGCCAAACAGGGCGTCACGGCTGCGGTCGGTGGGCAGCGTTTGCACCATGGCGCCATAAGGATTCGACTGGTCCCACTGGTTGCTACCGGCGCCACGGCTGTGGCCGTAAGCGGCGTAGCCCACCACGCCGCCGAAATCGACATTGGCGGCGACCAGCGAGTTGCGCGCCGACTGGTCAACGGCCGGGGTGGTGGCATTGGCTTCGAGCAGATTGTTTTTGCGCTGGTGCGTGATGCTGATATTGACCGGCCCCTTGGCATACCCGATGGTGGCGCCATACGCGCGGTTGAAGCGACTATTGAATTGCGACTCGCCGAAGCTGTAGATCACCGAGCCGATCAGGCCGCTGCGGCTGCGCGGCGACTTGTACTTGATCGAATTGTCATAGCGCTTGGTCGTGTATCCGACCAGGTTGCCGGCGTTGCCAGCCATGCCGCCGTGGAAAGGATCGGCCACGTCGGTCAGCGCTTCGTATAACAGGTTGTACTGGCGGCCCATGGTCACCGCACCGAGCGGCCCCTCGAGTCCGACAAACACCTGGCGGCCGAACAGCTTGTTTTGATGCTCGTTGGCGCCGGTATCGTTCTTGATGCCCGCTTCCAGCGTGTACACGGCAGCCGTGCTGCCACCGAGACTTTCGCGGCCACGGATGCCGAGGCGCGAACCGGAAGCGATACCGCTGTCGAGGCGGGTGCGGGCGCAATCGCCCTGGCAACCACGCTCGACCACTACACCGGCATCGAGCAGACCATACACCTCGACCGGCGACGTTTGCGCCGCTGCGGTCAGGGGCGCGATCAGGGACAGCGCAAGGATAGTCGGTTTCATGATGAGCGATGAAGGAGTGGATTAGTGATTTCATAATAGGCCGTGCCCGGCCATAGTTCTGTGCGGACCGCCACGTAAGCAGTCACTTCTACCGCCAGTTGGTTTATAGTGGATTTTCATCAGGTGAAAGGCCACAACCATGCATGCGCACTACGACAGCAAACGTTGCACGCCCGAACAGGCACTCGACTGGTTGAAAGATGGCGACACCATCATCGTGCCCACCGGCGCCGGCGAGCCCCCTGGCCTGCTGCATGCGCTGTCGGCCCACCGCACGCGCTTTCGCGACATCAAGGTGGCGCAAATCCTGGCCATGCGCAAATACGGCTACTTCGATTGCGACACCGTGCAGCACGTGCGCCACGTGGCGCTGTTCTTCGGCGGCGCCTCGCGCGCGGCGGGACAAGCGGGCTGGGCCGATTTTGTACCCGCCTATTTTTCCGAGCTGCCCAGCCTGATCGAGCGCGACCTGGTGCCGGCCGACGTGGTGTTTTCGCTGGCCTCGCCGATGGACGAGTACGGCAACTTTGCACTGAGCCTCGGCGCCGACTACACCATGGCGGCCATCCTCAAGGCGCGCGTGATCGTGCTGGAGGTCAATCCCAACGTGCCCACCGCGCACGGCAACTGCATCGTCCACATATCGCAGATCACTGCGCTGGTGGAGAGCGACGAGCCGGTAATCGAGGTGGGTCTGCCCACCATCGGCCCGGTACAGGAAGCGATCGGCAAGCTGGTGGCCGACCTGATCGACGACGGCTCCACTTTGCAGATCGGCTACGGCGGCATCCCGGACGCGGTGGTGATGCAGCTGACCAGCAAGCACGACCTGGGCGTGCATACCGAGATGATCGGCGACGGCATCCTCAAGCTGGTGGAATGCGGCGCGGTCAACAACAGCCGCAAGACCTTCATGCCGGGCAAGATGGTGGCCACGTTTGCACTCGGCTCGCGCCGGCTGTACGACTTCATGCACGACAATCCCATGCTGGAAATGCACCCGGTCAATTTCACCAACGACCCGTACCTGGCCGGGCAAAACGCCAACATGGTGGCGATCAACGCCAGCCTGCAAGTGGACCTGCTGGGCCAGTGCGGTTCCGAGAGCCTGGCCCACCTGCCCTATTCCGGCACCGGCGGCCAGGTCGATTTCGTGCGCGCCGCCAACCGTTCGCGCGGCGGCAAGGCGTTTATCGTGCTGCCCTCGACCGCCAAAGATGGCACCGTGTCGCGCATCGTGCCCACGCTCACGCCCGGCACCCATGTCACGACCGGCAAGAACGACGTCAACTACGTGGTGACCGAATATGGCGTGGCCCAGCTGCGCGGCAAGACCGCCCACCAGCGCGCCGAAGCGCTGATCGCCATCGCCCATCCCGACTTCCGCCACGAGTTGCGCCAGGCCGCGCGCCGCATCATGTTGTGTTGAAACCACTAACTTGATTACACGCAGGAAACGACTGTTCGAGAGCGTACATACCGGGTCGGAGCCGAGCGGGTATACTTCGTTTTTAGTTTACTGCGGCTTTTGCCGCCCGATGCATGCTCGAGATTCTCCAACGCCTGGACGCCAACAGCAACGATATCGGCCTCATGGTCGAGTTGTTCGCCACCCTGCGCCCCAAGCGTCCCACCGATGGCGCACGCGCCACGGCCAACGTCCGCACCCTCACCCAATTACTGAAGGGCGACCCTGCCCATGCGCTGGCCCTGCGCGGCTACGCCCGTAACCTGCTGGCGGCGCGCCGCCATGCCAGCCTGTACACCGAAATCGGCGTGCTTTCCAACGACGGCTTTTTCACCGAATTCAAGCAGCGGATCGCCTCGCGCATCCTGCCGCCCGCGCTCGGCAACGAATACCTGAGCGACGCCATCGACCAGGTACTCTACAAGCGCACCGACTACATCTGGATGAGCGCGGTGCCACCCGCCGACTGGCTCGACCTGATCGACGTCATCAACGCCGGCGCCGGCCATGCGCCGCGCCAGGGTTCCAACCTGATGCTGCCGGGCCTGCTCGACGCGATCCAGACCCTGTCCTACCGCGTGTGCGCGATCGGCCTCGAGCCCAAGCTCACCAATTTCCATACCGAGATGGAGACGTACGAGTCGCCGTTCACGGGCCAGAATATCGAGGTGAACGCCTACCTGGCCGCGTACAAGCGCAAGCTGGCCGGCGACGACGTGGCGATGGAAGATGCGCGCCACCTGCTGGTCATGCTCGACCAGTGCGAAACCGTGGTGGTCAAGATCCGCAAGAAGGCGCTGAGCCAGGGCACCAGCATCGCGCTGACCTACTTGCTGGTGACGCTCACGCAAAGCATCAACCGCCTGCGCAAGCTGCTGTACCTGGTCGATACCAGCGGCGAGCTGGCGCCCGACGCCAATGCCATCCTGCCCACTACCGCCACGCCGGCAGACACCCAGTTCGTGCAACCGGTGGCGCAGCAAGTCGTGCCCGACCGCCGCAAGGCAGCGGCAGTGGACCTGGCGCTGGAACTGGTCACGGCGCACAACAACAAGTACATGGTCAGCGACCTGCTGCGCGACAACATCAACCTGCTGGCGCGCAACGTCACGGAAAACGCCAGCCACACCGGCGAGCACTACGTGGCCGAGTCACGCACCGCGCTGTTCGGCATGTTCCTGCAAGCGGCCGGCGCCGGCCTGATCATCGGCTTCATGGCGCTGTTCAAGATCCTGTTCTCGTACCTGCGCGCCGCACCACTGGTTGAAACCTTTTTGTTCAGCATGAACTACTCGCTGGGCTTCGTCTTCATCCATTTGCTGCACTTCACGGTGGCCACCAAGCAGCCGGCCATGACGGCCTCGCGCATCGCGGCCGGGCTGCAAAGCAAGGATGGCAAGAACATCGATCTCGACAGCATGGCCGAACTGTGCAACAAGGTCTTGCGCACCCAGATCATGGCGGTGCTGGGCAACCTGGCCACCGCCATTCCCACCGCCTGGCTGATCGCCATGGCCTGGCCGTACCTGACCGGCCACCACCTGGTCACCCAAGGCAAGGCCATGCACCTGCTGGCCGACATCGACCCGATCCACGGCCCCAACCTGCTGTATGCAGCCGTAGCTGGCGTGTGCCTGTTCCTGGCCGGCCTGATCTCGGGCTACTACGACAACAAGGCGCTGTACACGCGCTGGGCGCAGCGCATCGCCCAACTGCGCGGCCTGCGCTGGCTGCTGGGGCCGGCGCGCCTGCAACGCTTTGGCGCCTACATGGAAACCAACCTGGGCGGCCTGATGGGGAACTTCTGCTTCGGCATCATGCTCGGCGTGATGCCGCTGCTGGGATTCCTGCTGGGTCTGCCGCTCGATATCCGCCACGTTACTTTCTCCTCGGCCAACTTCGCGACAGCCATGGTCGGACTGGACTACCATGTCAGTTGGCAACTAGTAGTGACCTCGGTGGCAGGATTCCTGGCCATCGGCGTGGTCAACCTGATGGTCAGCTTCGGCCTGGCGCTGTGGGTAGCGCTGCGTTCGCGCCAGGTCCGCTTTACCCATGGCTGGCGCCTGACCAAGGCGCTGGTCAAACGTTTTTTCCAGGGACCGGTGACTTTCCTCATCGGTGCCAGGGCAGTCCCCGCATTACCGTTCGATGAACCGCAGTTACTGGAGAAAACACCAAAATGAAAGCGACCAGCTTGCGACTCTGGCTTCCCGCCTGCCTGATGTGCTGGGGTTTGCTGGGCGCTTGCGCGTCGCTCCCCAATGTCAATGAACTGGGCGCCCGGCTCGACGCCGCCGACGCGCCCAGCGTGCACGGCAAGAACGGCGAGCTGAGCGCCGCCCGCACCAAGGCCCTGCTCACCAAGCGCTACACGAAAAACACGCTCGACCTGCAACAGCAGGCCGCGCTCGAGGAAGCGGCCACCGGTGTGCCGCTCATTGCCGGCAACAAGACCACGCTGCTGTTCGACGGCCCGCAGACCATGAGCGAAATGCTCAAGGCCATCGAAGGCGCGAAAAACAGCATCAACCTGGAAACCTATATCTTCGACCAGGACGGCATGGGCATGAAGTTTGCCGATGCCCTGATCGAGCGGCGCAAGGCTGGCGTGGCCGTCAACATCATTTACGACAGCGTGGGCACCATCGGCGTGCCCAAGGAATTCTTCCAGCGCATGCGCGACGCCGGTATCAGCCTGCTGGAATTTAATCCCGTCAACCCGGCCAAGCTGTCCGGCGACAGCTGGAAGATCAACAACCGCGACCACCGCAAGGTGCTGATCGTCGATGGCCGCATCGCGTTCACGGGCGGCATCAACATCAGCGGCACCTACTCCAAGAGCTCGCTATTCCGCTCGCGCAACAAGGCGTCCAAGGGCGAAAACGACGTCGGCTGGCGCGACACTCATATAAAAGTCGAGGGGCCGGCCGTGCACGCGTTCCAGTGGCTGTTCGTGCGCCAATGGGCGTCGCAGGACCGCGCCGACCTGATCGACGCCGACTTCTTCCCCAACCCGATCATCGCCGGCGACAAGGTGGTGCGGGTAATCGCCAGCGACCCCGGCGGCCACTTCGAAATTTTCAAGGCCTACAACCTGGCGATGCAGGAAGCGAAAAAAAGCATCCACCTCACCTCGGCCTATTTCGTGCCGGACAAGCAGACCGTGGAGGCGCTCAAGGCCGCCGCCAGGCGCGGCGTCGATGTGAAAATCGTGCTGCCGGGCGTGTCCGACAGCGGCCTGGTATTCCATGCGGGCCGCAGTTTTTACGATGAATTGCTGGAGTCCGGCGTCAAGATCTACCAGCTCAAGCTGGCCGTGCTGCACGCCAAGACGGCGGTGATCGACGGTAAATGGTCCACCGTGGGCTCGACCAACATCGATACCCGCAGCTTCATGCACAACAGCGAGTTGAACGTGGTGGTGCTGGGCGACGCCTTCGGCAACGAGATGGAGCGCGCGTTCCAGGAAGACATGCGCGACTCGGTGCAGATCACCTTGGAAAAATGGCGCGACCGGCCATGGCTGGACCGCATGAAGGAGTGGGCGGCGCAGTTGACCAATTATTGGTTGTAAAAAAAATGGGCTTCGGCCCATTTTTTTGCTTCAAGCGATGGCAGTGGTATGCCAGGCCTCGCCGATGCGCTCGAAAATCTCGGTCTGCGCCGGCTCGAACGTGGCCGTGCCATCGACCCAGCTGTAGCGCACCACTTCGATCTTGTCCGCATGCACGCGAATCACGTTGAACGAGTTGGACTCGCCCCGGCCCCGGGTTGACGTGGCCGTGCCCGCCTGCACCACCAGCGCCGCGTAGCCGGGCAGCTTGTAGCGGTCGGTGCTCAGGCCTGCGCTGCTGGCGTGGAAATGGCCGGCCAGCAGCAGATCGACACCGCACTCGGCAAACGCCCGCATTGCCATCGGTGCGCGGTTGACCAGGTCGTCCTTGTCGAAGGTTTGCGGCAAGTCGAACGGGTGGTGGGTGACGACGATGCGGGTAACGTCTTTCGGCACGGCACTCATGCGCTGGCGGATCAGCGCCACCTGCTCCGGGTTCACGCGGCCGTCCTTGATGGTGAGCGAGCGCGCCGTGTTCAGCCCCAGCACGGCGATCTCGTCATCGACATACTCGGGCGTGAGGTCCAGCGTGACGTAGCGCAGGTACCTGCGCAGCGGCGTTAAAAAGCGGCTGGCGACGTTGTAGAGCGGGATGTCGTGGTTGCCGGGAACGACGATCTGCGGCCCGGGCAAGGTGTCGAGAAAGGCGCGCGCGGCAATGAACTCTTCGGTCTTGGCGCGCTGGGTCAGGTCGCCGGACACTACCAGCACATCGGGCGCCAGCGATGCCACCAGCACACGCAACGGTTCGAGCAGTTGCTGATCGACGCGGCCGAAATGCAGGTCCGACAAATGAACGATGGTGCGCATGGCTAGCTCCCCCTGGTGACAGTGCGGCCGGGCGCGATCACGCTCAGCGCACCAGCGCGCGAGCGGTACTTGAGCGGCGGCTTCATTTCGGTGACTTCGCCATCGGTGGCGACGCGCAGGTGGCGGTGGCGGGTATCGATTTCCAGCTCGGCAGCGGTCAGCACGTCGAAATCGCGCGCCTCGGACAGGCGGTTGAACAGCGCGTGGATGGCGTAGCGGAACAGCGCCAGCCGGGTGGGCTTTTGCGCCACGTACATCACCAGCTTGCCGCTGTCGAGCCGCTCGCGCTCGCCGAGCGTGAGGCCTTGCAAGTACTCGTTGTTGCCGATGAAAACGAAGGGCGTGCGGCGCAAGTGTTCCTCGCCGTTGATGGTGAGCCGCACGCGCATGAACGGAAAGCGCCGCAGCACCACGAACAGCGCACGGCCGAACGCGTGCCATTTGCTGCGCCCGAGTTTTTTCTGCTGCTGCTCGCGGTCGCGCACCAGGTCCGGGTAAATGCCGAGGCTGGAATTGTTGAGGAAGATGCGCCCGTTGACCTCGCCCACGTCCACCCGCAATGGCTTGCCGGTGACAGCGTGGGCCACCCCCTCGTCGAGGTCGAGCGGAATGTTCAGGTCCTTGGCAAAGTGATTGAGGGTACCGAGCGCCAGTACGCCCAGGTGGGTGTCGCTGCCGACCAGCTGCGAGGCCACGCAGTTGATGGTGCCGTCGCCGCCACCGGCTACCACCACCGTCACGCGGTCGGCGACCGCCTGGCGAGCACGTTCGATCATTTCCGCACCACTTTTGGCCAGCAGAATATCGGGTTCGACACCGTGGCGGCGGAATTTTTCCGCCAGCGCGGCGGACCAGCCGCCACAGTAACCGAGGCCGGCACTGGCGTTGATGATGACGACGATCGAATTGAGCACGCAGTTCCTTACATAGTTCCGTTGGCAGCAAGCGAGCGCGCTTCGCTGCGGCGGCGCAGCGTGGAAATGGCCGTGATACACACCGCCAGCCAGGCCGCGCTGCTCGCCATCGCGGCCAGCACATCGCTCAGATAGTGCGCGCCGAGGTACACGCGACTGAATGCCACCAAGAATATCATCACCACGCAAAACGCCGCTGTTGCCAAGCGCACACTCCAGCCCTTGCAGGCGATCATGATGTAACACGCCAGCACGCCATAAAACAGCGTCGCTGCCGCCGTGTGGCCGCTGGGGAAGCTGTAGGTGGACAGCGTGACCAGCGGTTCTTCGAATAACGGGCGGCTGCGCTGGAACACCTGCTTGAGCACCACATTGAGGATCATGCCCGGCAGGACGGTAACGCCCAGCGCCAGCAGCCAGTAGCGCTGCTGGCGGCGCCACAGGTAATAGCCGAAAGCGGCCACCAGCAGGATCATGCCCCCCACCTTGTGAACGAAGGAGATAAACAGCAGGAAGCTGGTGTAGGGCTCAACGTGGTGGGTATTGAACCAATTGGCGATGTGCACGTCCAACACGGTGATGGCGTCCTGGTCGGTGACCTCGTCGGCGATGTTGCCGAAGACGGCGACCGAGACGATCATGATCAGCACGCCCAGGGTCATGTGCAGGCCGAACTGGCCGCCGGGAGTCAGTCTTGCTCCCATGAAACGTAATATTTTGCTAAAAATTTGGTGCCTCCGCATAGGTCGCCGTAGAAGTTGGCGTAAAAATCACAAAACAACAAATTTACTGTTTATTTAAACAGTACCTGTTTATCCATACAGTACTTATGCTATTCTGAACTCCTCGTTAAACACATCGCCCTAAAGGAAATGTCATGATCAACAGCAGCCTCAGCTCCCGTTTCGGTCTCGAATACATGCCTACCTCGTTCCTGGTACGCATGGGCAAGCGCGAATTGCTGGTCTGTCGTGACTTCCGCAAGCGCTTCTACGCCGTCAACCCGGTCATCGAGTGCGATACCGGCGTGCAGGCAGGTCACCTCGAGATTCTGCTGTGCCGTCGCTGGTTGCTCATCATGTCGAAGGCGCATTAATGGTTGCCTCAGCAATTGTCGGTACCAGTTGCCCGATCCAGTCGCCCGATAGCCCGGCAGATGCCGCCAGCTCGCAGGCGCTCCTCACCTGGATCTGGCAGCTGGGCCACCGTCAAACGCCACAGCGCAAACCGCAGTCCTAGTCCATAGCCGTGGTGCAGACCGACAAGCCTGCATCTATGTTAACTGTTTTTCCACGCAGCACAGTACGTCCGCGCATCGGCTTAATCGTCTTCTAAGCCTTGCCGCACTGCTCGCGCAAAAAATCGCGCAAGGTCAGCACGGTCGGCGATACCTGCGACCGGTGCATGCACACCATGTGCAGCGGGGTCGGCTCGCCGGCCACGTCCGGCATCAGCACCACCAGCCGTCCCGCGCGCAGGTCGCCGCTCACGTCGAGTCGCGATTTATACGCCACGCCCAGTCCCGCCACGGCCCAGCGCCGCACCAGGTCGGCGTCGTCCGCACTGCGATCGCCGTGGACCTGCACCGCCACCGGTGCGCCCTGCTCCGCCGCGCCGTGCATCGGATAGAAATTCCAGCGGTCGTGGATCACATCGTCGAGCATGAAGCGCAGGCAGTTGTGGCGCGCCAGGTCGTGCAGGTCGGCCAGCGGGCCGTGGCGACGGACATACTCGGGCGAGGCCACCAGTACGCGGCGGTTGTCGGGCGCCAGCGGCAAGGCGATCAGGCTTGAGTCCTCTTGCCGCCCGTAGCGGATCGCAATGTCCACCGGCTGGCGGTACAGGTCCGACAGGCGGTCACCCACGCTGAGCTGGTAGCTCACCTTCGGATACAGGTGCTGGAACTGGTCGAGCCAGCCCACCAGCATATTGCGGCCCAGGTCGGACGGCATCGACATCTTCAGCACGCCGCCCAGGGTTTCCTTGCCTTCGGCCAGCGCGTCGTGTCCGTCCTGCAGTGCCCGCAACGCGTCGCGCGCGTGGCGCAGGTAGCGCTCGCCCTCGTCGGTCAGGCGCAGCGAGCGCGTGGTGCGGGCAAACAGGCGTATGCCCAGCTCTCCTTCCAGGCGCTTGACTGCCGCACTGGCCAGCGCCGGCGAAATCTCCAGCTCGCGCGCCGCTGCCGACAGGCTGCCCCGGTCTGCCGTGCGGACAAACACCGTCACATCATCGAGTCGCACCACTATCTTCATTCCTTTGAAAGTGTTTCAGTCAAACGGCTCTTTTTCGCTCAAGCGAAATAAATGATCATACATGCACTTAACCTCAACGGAGTTCCCATGAAAGCCATCGCCTACCGCCAGTCCCTGCCCATCACCCACGATGAAGCGCTGATCGATATCGACCTGCCCGCCCCGCAAGCGCAGGGGCGCGACCTGCTGGTGGCGGTCAAGGCCATTTCGGTCAACCCGGTGGATGTCAAGATCCGCGCCAACGCGCCGCCTGCCGAGGGCGCTACCAAGGTGATCGGCTGGGATGCGGCCGGCGTGGTGCAGGCGGTCGGCCCCGACGTCACCATGTTCAAGCCCGGCGACGAAGTCTGGTACGCCGGCGACCTCACCCGCCCCGGCACCAACAGCGAGCTGCACCTGGTGGACGAGCGCATCGTCGGCCACAAGCCGCGCACGCTCGACTTCGCGCAGGCGGCCGCGCTGCCGCTGACTGCCATCACTGCGTGGGAACTGCTGTTCGAGCGCCTGCAGGTCAGTCGTGACAAGGGCGCCACCGGCAAATCGCTGCTGGTGATCGGCGCGGCCGGCGGCGTCGGCTCGATCCTCGTGCAGCTGGCGCGCCAGTTGACGGGCCTGACCGTGATCGGCACCGCTTCGCGCGAGGACACGGCAGAATGGGTAAAGGAACTGGGCGCCCACCACGTGATCGACCACAGCAAACCGTTGAACGAGGAAATCGCCCGCCTGGGCCTGCCCCCGGTGACCTACGTGGCCGCGCTGAACCAGACCGACCACCATTGGCCGGCCATTGCCGAACTGGTGGCGCCGCAAGGCAAGGTGGCACTGATCGACGACCCGGCCGCCATCGACGTGCGCGTGCTCAAACGCAAGAGCGTGTCGCTGCACTGGGAATTCATGTTCACCCGGTCGATGTTCGAGACCGACGACATGGCGCAGCAGCACCAATTGCTGGACGACGTGGCGCAACTGGTGGACACGGGCGTGATCAAGACCACGCTGGGCGAACGTTATGGCGCCATCAATGCGGCCAACCTCAAGCGCGCGCACGCGCTGATCGAGAGCAACCGCGCCAAGGGCAAGATCGTGCTGGAAGGGTTTGCATAATCCGGACGGCTGAACCCGGGACAACGCTGCGGGCGACACGTCGCCGTTACCGGCTGGGGTCGAGCCTGCACCGGGCTAATTCGGGCAGGCGACACAGGTTGAATTTCAGGCGCAGACCGGCAGATGCGGGTGTTGGCGTTGCTTTAGCAGCGCCAGCACGCGAGCATCGTGCGCCACCAGCGTGTGCTGCAGGGTGGCGGCCTGCACGCAGGTATGCTCGATCACCGACAGGAACAGCCGCTGGCGCCGGTTCAGCCGTGCCGACCGGTAGCCGAGCTGGTCGAACATGGTGGCGATGTCGATGCAGTAGGCGCGCAGTTCCCACATGGTTTGCCGGGTAGCGTCGATATCGTCGCGCATGGCGTGGTCCATGTCGATGAACTCCAGCTGCGTGCGCGGGTCCTGGTCGGCCGCACGGATGGCCGGCAGCCATTGCTCGAACTTGTGCGCAATACGGCGCATGCGGGCGATTTTATGATCGAGCATGCGGCAGTAATGCCAGCCCAGCCACCAGGCCGGCAAGCGCGCCATCCAGCGCGGCAGTCCGGACGTGTGCAGCGAGTGTTCGAGCTTTTTGACGGCGGCAATCAGGTGGCGGGTGCTGTCGCCGACGGGCACGGTGGACATGGTGGGGCTCCAGTAACAAACGAAACCCCACCATAGCCGTCTGATCAAACAATCTATTTGATACCGGTTAAACTTTGCGCGATTTTACGTGGCGGTTTTGCGCAACATGGCTTTGATACCACGCAGTCCCTGGCGGATGCGCGCCTCGTTTTCGATCAGCGCAAAGCGCACGTAGTCGTCGCCGTACTCGCCGAAGCCGATGCCGGGCGAGACGCACACCTTGGCCTCGGCCAGCAGCAGCTTGGAAAACTCCAGCGAACCGAGGTGGCGGTACGCCTCCGGTATGCGGGCCCAGATGTACATCGACGCTTTCGGCTTATCCACTGGCCAGCCCGCTTCACACAAGCCCTTGTGCAGCACGTCGCGCCGGCTCTGGTACATGGCGCGGATCTCTTCCACGCAGTCCTGCTTGCCTTCGAGCGCGGCAATCCCGGCCACCTGCACCGGCGTGAAGCTGCCGTAGTCGTGGTAGCTCTTGATGCGCGCCAGCGCCGCCACCAGCTCCTTGTTGCCCACCATGAAACCGATGCGCCAGCCGGCCATATTGTAGCTTTTGCTCATGGTGAAAAATTCCACCGCCACGTCGCGCGCGCCCGGCACCTGCATGATCGACGGCGCCTGCCAGCCATCGAAAGTGATGTCGGCGTAGGCCAGGTCGTGCACCACCAAAATATCGTGCTGGCGCGCCAGCGCCACCACCCGCTCGAAAAATTCCAGTTCCACGCATTGCGCGGTGGGGTTGGACGGGAAGCCGAGTATCATCATCTTCGGCTTGGGGTAGCTCTCGCGCACCGCGCGCTCGAGCTCCTCGAAGAAATCGACGCCAGGAGTCATGCGCACCGAGCGGATATTCGCGCCGGCAATCACTGCACCCCAGATGTGGATCGGATAGCTGGGATTGGGCACCAACACGGTATCACCGGCGTCGAGCGTGGCCAGCATCAGGTGCGCCAGCCCCTCCTTGGAACCGATGGTGACGATGGCTTCCGAATCGGGATCGAACTCGACAGCGTAGCGGGTCTGGTACCACTTGGTGATCGCCCGGCGCAGGCGCGGGATGCCCTTCGAAGCCGAGTAGCCATGGGTGTCGGGCCGGCGCACGGTATCGACCAGTTTATCGACGATGTGCGACGGCGTGGCGCCATCCGGATTGCCCATCGACATGTCGATAATGTCTTCGCCACGGCGGCGCGCCGCCAGCTTGAGCTCGGCGGTGACATTGAAAACATAGGGAGGCAGGCGATCGATGCGCGAAAATTTGCGCGGAGTTTGGGTGTCAGTCATGGATGTCTCACGTAAGCGCCCGGAACCGTCCGAGCGACGTCGATGCAATGTTGCACCGGAATCCATACTAGCCGAACAATCGGGCCTAGCGCAAGGTGGTCAGTGCGGAGGCCGCAACAATGCTGGCGATCGCCAGCCACTGGGTGGGCGTCAGGTGCTCGCCCAGCAGCACCATGCCGGCCAGCGCGCTGAGCGCCGGCGCCGCGCTGCTGAACATGCTGAAAGTGCGCGACGACAGGCTTCGCATCGACAGCATCTCCAGCGTGTACGGCAAGGCGCTCGACATCACCGCGATCGCCAGGCCGACCGCCATGAACGACGGCGTGAGCAGCACCGCGCCCGAGGTCCAGGCGCCCAATGGCACGATGAACAGCGCGCCGGCCGTCATGCCCCACGCCACCGACTGGCCGCCATGCATCACCGACACCCGCTTGCCGAACACGATGTACAGCGCCCAGCACACCGCTGCGCCCGCCGCATAGGCAACGCCGATCGGGTCGAGCTGATCGACCTTGCCGTGGATCGGCAACAGGAAATACAGGCCCAGCACCGCCAGCCCCACCGCTGCCAGGTCGCGCGGGCGGCGCGAGGTCCACACCGCCACCGCCAGCGGACCGGACACTTCGATGGCCACCGCGATGCCCATCGGAATATGGCTGAACGCGCGGTAAATCAGCAGGTTCATCAAACCGATCACGCTGCCATACACGGCCACGTTGCCGGCCTGGCGCCAGGTAAGCGGCACCCGCCACGGGCGGAAGATCGCCATCATCAGCAAGGCCGCAAAGCCGATCCGGTACGCGGTCACGCCCTCGACGCCAACCAGCGGAAACAGGTGCTTGGCCACGGCCGCACCGGCGTTGAGCGAAATCTGGCTGGCCAGCAACGCCAGGCTGGCCAGGACCGGGCTACCGGCGGTCATTGATTTTTCTGTCGTCATCTGTCTCGGGCTGCCGGTGGCGTCAAGCGGTGCAGCGGCCAGGTGCCGGGCGCCGCTGGTCGGGTTGGATTATTCCTGGTCATCATTTGGCCGACAATTCGAGCGCCAGCGCGACCGGCCGGCCCGCCGCCACCTTGAGGTTGTGCGGCGCGCCGGCCTTGACTGCCACCGTAGCGGCGCCAGCCAGCTTGAGCTGCGCGACAATGGCAGCAGCACGCCGCGCGGCCAGTTGCGGCAACGCGTCCGCCGGCAATTCCTGGCGCTCGACCAGTTGCGCCTGCAAGGCCGCGTAGAAGGCGGACGGATCGGCCACCTGCGGCTCGCCCTGTACCAGCTTGCCGAGGCGCTGCAGCAGCGGCAGCTTGGCTGCTGTGCCAGCGGCGCCGATACCACTACCAGCAGTCCGGCCAGCCGCACCAGAACCAGCAACAGCGCCAGCACCTTCGGCCATGGCAGCATTCACGACCGAGCCGTCAACCGTCACTGCGGCGCCGCCTGCCTTCTCCGCCAACAACTTCTGCTGCGCCAGCGCCGCTGCGCCCTGGCGTTCGGCGTACAGGTCGCGCAAGGCGGTGCGCAGTTTGCGGCCGCCCAGGTCGAGCGGGCCCGGCTGATCGTCGGCCTCGACGTGCACGCCGGCACGGGCCAATACCGTGCGGCGCAGCGCCTGGGTGCGCAAGGCCAGGCCATCGGCCGACTCGCTGTAGCTGGCTGGCACGGTCAGCGCCAGTTCCGGCTTTTTCGCCAGCAACTGCGCCACCTGCTGCAATTTTTCTCGCTCGGGCGGCAACAGGCGATCGCTGCCGGCATCGAACTCCACCGCCTGCAGGCGCTCGCCATCGATGCCAAACAAGCGGCCCAGCGCGCGAAACGGCGCCGTCACCGCGCGCGTCATGATGTTGCCAACAGCCTTCCACACCACCGCGCCGTAGCTGAACTGCGGATCGTTGAGGTCGCCGGTCACCGGCACGCCGAGATCGATGCGGCCATCGCCGTCCTTGAGCAGCGCCAGCGCCAGTTCCAGCGGCAGTTTTAACGCGTCCGGACTGACTATGCGCTCGCCCAGGGTCAACTGGTCGAGCACCATGCGGTTGCTGCCCTGCAGCGCGCCGTGGCGCACCTGGTAATCGAGGTCAAGCGACACCTTGCCCTGGGCGATCTTGTAGCCGGCAAACTTCATGCTGTACGGCGACGCCGACACCAGGTCCAGGTTCTTGAACATCACTTGCACGTCGGTGTTGTCGGTCAGCGCAAACGGATTCAGGTGGCCACGGATACGCGCCAGGCCGTAGTCGTCAACCCGGCCATCGAGCTCGATCTGGGCCCGCGCGCCGGGCCGGGTGGACAGGCCGGAGACGACGCCATTCAACTCCACCACCCTCGCAGCAAACTGCGGCCGCAGGCTGAGGTCGGTGAAATCCAGCTTGGCATTCTCGACACGCACGCGCCGTACGCGTACCGGAAATGCCTCGGTGGCAGCTTCGACGCGCGCCGCAGCAGGCATCCCCACTGGCGCGGACACGGCCGCTGGTGCAACCGCCACCGGCGCGGCCTCTGATGCGGCGGCTATTGGCGCGGCCTCTGATGCGGCGGCTATTGGCGCAACGGTCGGCGCCGAGGCTGGTGCGGCAGCAGCCGGCCGCTGCACCAGCAAGCGCTGGGCATTGAGGCTGCGGTCGCTGTCGATGATCAGGATGGCGTTCGGTTCGACCACGCGCAGCTCGGCCACTTCCAGCCGCTCCGGGCCGAGCGTGAATGCCACCTGGTCGGCGCGCACCGACTTCCAGTGCGCGAAGTGGTCGCCATCGTGCTCGTTGAGCGCCAGCTGCGCCACCTCGAACCAACCGTCGTAGCGCAGCGCCGGCACGGCCTTGTCGCCGGTGCTGGCGCTGGTACCGCTGCCGGTACGCAAGCGACCGGCGGCCGACACGCTGCCGTCGACCAGCTTGAGCTTGACGAACTGGTCGAGCAGCGGCTGCAATGGCGCCAGCGCCAGCCCGCTCAAGGCAAGCTCGGTATCGACCACGGCGCCGGCCGGCACGAATGATCCTTTGGCAGTCAGCTGACCACCTTCGCGCAGGCCGACGCCGCCGTCGAAGGCAATAGCACGCGCGAGATCGGTGCCGACATCCGCCAGGTTCAGGTAAAAGTCTTGCAGGTGGACCTTGACGCCGCTGGCTGCGTCGTCCACCAGCGCGCCGAACTCCCGCACCTGTACCGACTTGACCACAGCAGTCCACGGATTACCGGCCGACGTCTGCCGCGCGAGTTCAACTCGGCCGCCATTGAGTCCGCTGCCGCTGTTGCCTCTGTTGCCTATACTGGCCGGGTTGCCCGCCGTGTCGCGGTCGCTTATGCTGGCCCCGCTTAAGCCATCGAAACCGTTGCCACCATCGCCGCCATGACCACGATCGCCACCACCATCACGACCTGCCACCACCCAGCCGTCGAGCAGTCGCCATTTGCCGGCCGCATCGCGCGACAAATCGAGCTGGCCGCCTTCGGCATAGAGCCGCCCCACGCTGGCGCGCCGCGCTGCCAGGTCGAGCGCGCCATCTTCGATGCCGAGCCGCGCCACGGTCACCGGCGTGGATGCACCGTTGGCCAGTGACAGTTGCGCCACCGCCAGGGCCGCCTGGTCGACGTCGAGCTGGATGCCGCTGGCCGCGCTGCGCACGTGCAGCGCCAGGCCCAGCTTGACGCGGTCGGCACTGGCCTGCAGCGCCGGACGCTCGGCCAGGCCCAACGCCACGCCGTCGAGCGTCACGCTGGCGCCCGGCAGACGGGCGTCGAACTTGCCGTCGTTGTAGGCGTAGTGATACGGCAAGGTCGCCGACAACCGCCCTTGCGTCAATGTGACGCCGGCCAGGGTTTGCAGATACGGCGCCAGGCCCGGCAAGGCGACATCGCGCAGCACCAGCGCGCCGCTGCCGGTCAGCGGCGCCAGAGGATCAAGGCTGGCCCTGCCCTGCCAGTGCAACTTGCCGCCACGGCCGGCATCGGCGCTCAGCGTGTAGTCGCCGTGCTGGTTCGGCAGGGTGCTCAGGTTGCGCAGTTCGAACGCGATCGGCGCAAAGGTTTCGTCGTAGCCGGCATGGCGGTCGTGCAGCGCCAGCTTGCCCTGCGCCAGCACGAAATGTTCGATCACCAGGCGCGGCGGGGGCGCTGATGGCTCGTCGGCCCGGTCGCGGTTGAGGGTGTCGATCAGGCGCGCCAGATTGAGCGAGCCGTTTTTGTCGATCGCCAGTTGCACCGAGGGCGCACCAAGTCGGACTTCAGCCAGGGTCCAGGCCCGGCGCAGCAGCGAGCGCCATTGCAATTCCACGGCCAGCGACTCCATCGCAAACAGCGGCGCGCCATCGGCCTCGGTCAGCACCAGGTCGGTCGCCTCGAGCCGCAAGGTAAACGGGTTGAAGCGCAGCTCGCTCACGCTGGCCTTGCGATCGAGATGGCTTGCGGCAAAGGCCGGCAACTGCGTTTTGAGCACGTGCGGCAGCACCCAGCCGCCCACCGTCGCGTACAGCCCCACCGCGCCAGCCATGCCGATGCCCCACCGCTTCCACCTTTTGCCCATCGCTCAGTCTTATATACAAAGTTGCAACAGCTGCCATTATAATAGTTTACCTGAATCAATCTATTGGCTTCTCAGCCATCTGACAATGCGACTCTCTCCCGCGCTACTCCCCGCCGCCATCGTTCTCGTTGCCGCCAACGTTACAACCCAGCCGGTGCTGGCCGCCCCCAAGGCGGCTGTCGCCAGGCAGGACAGCACCTTCATTCGCAACGCCCCGCTGCCGAAATGGATCGCGCCGTTGTCGGCAGTGCCGCCTGCGGTGCAGACCGGGCCGGTCGTGCTGCGCCTGATGGAAACCCAGGCCTGGGCCGGGCCCAAGCCGGTAGTGCTGGTCAACCGCGCAGTGCAGGTCAATGACAAGAGCAAGCTCGGCGAAATCGGCCAGTATTCGCTGCCCTATCGTCCCGCCTACGAGAAGCTGTCGCTGCACCGGGTGGCGATCCTGCGCGGCGACACCGTGCTCGACCGCACGGCCACGGTCAACATCCGCCTGCTGGAACAGGAAACCAGTGTTGCCACCGGCTTCTACATGGGTGTCACCTCGGCGCAATTGCTGCTCGACGACGTGCGGGTGGGCGACACGCTGCAAATCGTCTATTCGACCGAGGGCGCCAACCCGGTATTCGGCAGCACCTGGACCGACGACTACCAGTGGGACCGCCATATCCCGCAGGAGGTGCGCAAGCTGCTGGTGTCGCATCCGGCCGCCACGCCGCTGCACTGGCGCGAAGTGAGCGACGCCTACCCGCCCGGCCTGACTCCGGTAGTCGAACGCATCGGCAATATCGAGCGCCTGCGCTTCGAAGGCCAGGCGCTGGCGCCGTTTTCGCTCGACGAAGGCGTGCCCGCCGACGTGCTGCGCGCACGCATGCTGCAGTTCAGCGAATACGGCAGCTGGCAACAGGTGGCGCAATGGGCCAACGCGCTGTTTGCACCGGCGCCTGTACCACCCGCGCGGCCGACCGCCAAAAAGCCGGAGGCGCCATCCGAACTGGTCACACTGGCGCAGCGCTTTGCCGGCGGCGCCAACGATACCGAACGGGCCAGCGCCGCGCTGCGCTGGGTGCAGGACGAGATCCGCTACTTCAGCGTGGCGCTGGGCGAAAATTCGCACCGCCCGCAAGTGCCGGACGAGGTGCTGCGGCGCCGCTTCGGCGATTGCAAGGACAAGAGCGTGCTGCTGATCGCCCTGCTGGCGCAGATGGGCATCAAGGCCGAGCCGGTGCTGGTCAACGCCCAGTTGCCCACCTATCCGCGCAAGAGCATTGCCTCGCCCACCGTGTTCGATCACGCCATCGTGCGCGTGCACCTCGATGGCAAGACCTATTTCGTCGATCCGACCCGGGTGGGCGAGAAGGCGCTGATCCCGTTGCTGCCGACGGCCGTACCCGGCGCCGCCGGACTGGTGGTGGCGGCCGACACCACCGAGCTGATTGCCTTGCCGGAAGAAGTCGTGGATCAGCCGGTGATCGAGCGGCTGGAGTCATTCGTCCTCGACGAGCTCGACGGCGACGCCCGCCTCAAGGTACGCATCAGCTACCGCGGCAACCTGGCGGCGCCGGTGCGGGCAGCGTTGAACGGCAGTTCGCCACCGGACCTGGCCAAGAATGTACTGGCCGACTTCGACAAGCTGTACCCCGGCGCCGAGTTGGTGGAAGGGCCGACGCTCGAAGACAGCGCGGACGGCACGACATTCTCGGTACTGTCCGCCCTGCGCCTGCCCAAGCCGGTCCTGCAGCAGAACAGTCTTTACGTCATGCGCTTCGATTCCAAGGTGCTCAATGGTTTGCTGCGCATCCCCGGTTCTCTGACCCGCACGCTGCCGCTGCAAATGCCGATGGGCCGGTTCCAGACCCGTTACCGCATGCAGGTGCAATGGCCGCAACGGGTAAAAATGATGTTCAGCGAAGGTGCGGTGGACATCGACAACCCGTTCTTCGACGCCCGCCAGGAATTTTCCTGGCGCGGCAACGAACTCGATTACACCATCGATTATGCCACCAAGCGCGCGCAAGTGCCGGCGGCCGAGGTGCCGCAGCTGGGCGCGGCAGTCAAAAATCCGGCGCTGCAGTCGTTTGGCGAAGGCAACGTGCACTTCCACGAGGCGTTTGCCATCAACGTCGGCGCCGAGCAGCTGACGGTGCAGGATGCGATTGCCATGCGCAACAAAACGATACTGGCGAGCCTGGGCGAAGCCATCAAGGAGCGCAGCCGGTCACCGATGACAGCGGAGATCCTGGGCCTCAAGTGCGCGGCCGTGCGCCATCTGGTGACGGCAGGTGACGGTGGCAGCGGCACGCTACGGTATCTGCCGCAGATGATTGCCGACTTGGCGCAGCAAAAAGGTTTCGATAAAGAACGCGACCTGTGCCTGGGCCAGGTGTACTTCAGCCAGCTCGACTATGCGCGCGCGCTGGAAACCTTTGCCAAGACCGACGTCAAGGAAGACGACGCCGCGCTGCTCAAGCAAGCCTGGGCACGCATGTCGCTCGGCAATACCGCCGCTGCCGCCGGCGACGCCGGCCGCTACGTCAAGGCCAAGCTCAAGCAAGGCAAGCTGCTGCCAAGCGAAGCGATCCAGATCGCGCTGGTGTTCCAGCATGCGCACCAGCCACTGCCCCCGGACTTGCAGGCCTACGTGGATGCGGTGCAGGACGGCGCGTGGCCGCGCCCGGTGCTCGATTACCTGGCCGGCAAGATCGGCCAGCAGGCCCTGCTCGATATTGCGCGCCAATTCGGCCCGGTCAAGCGCGAGATGGCGCTCAACGACGCCTGGTTTGCCATCGGCTCGAACCTGCGGGCGCTGGGAAAAGCCGCCGAAGCCATCGGCGCGCTCAATTACGTGGCCGACCACGGCTTGCGCGGATTCGAGTCCACCTTGCTGGCGCGCAGCGAACTGGCTTTGCTGACCGGCACCGCACCGGCCGCCAAGTAATTCGCGCAGGGCTTACAATACGAAAATCGTCGACTCGTTACGTAAAATGCAATAGCATGCAAGCCCAACTCGAACCGTTCCACGCCATCGCCATCAGCCGCCTGGCCCACGCCCTCAAGGCGCAGGGCCGCTCCATCATCCACATGGAGTTCGGCCAGCCGTCCACCGGCGCGCCGCCGGCCGCCATCGCCCGCGCCCACGCGGTGCTGGACGACGACGCCATGGGCTACTGGGAAAGCGCGCCGCTCAAGCAGCGCCTGGCGCAGCATTACCACGAACGGTACGGCGTGACGGTCGATCCCGAGCGCTTCATCCTCACCTGCGGCGCCTCGCCAGCGCTGGTGCTGGCCTTGAATTCGCTGTTTTCTCCGGGCGACCGGGTGGCGCTGGCGCGGCCCGGCTACGTTGCCTACAGAAACGCCTTAAAAGCTTTACACCTGGAACCGGTGGAAATAGCGTGCGGACCCGAGGTGCGCTACCAGCTTACCGCTGCCGCCCTGGCCGCCATCGAACCGGCGCCACACGCCGTCATCATCGCCAGCCCGGCCAACCCCACCGGCACCATCATTGCGGCCGAAGAACTGGCGGCGATTGCCGAAGTGTGCCGCGAGCGTGGCATCCGCATCATCTCGGACGAGATCTACCATGGACTGAGCTACGTGGAGCCGGCGCAAACCATCCTGGCCTACGCGCCCGAGGCGCTGGTGGTGAGCAGTTTTTCCAAGTATTTCAGCATGGCGGGCTGGCGCCTGGGCTGGCTGCTGGTGCCGGAAGACCATATTGCCCGCGCCCAGGCGTATTGCGGCAACCTGTTCCTCACCGCGCCATCGCTGAGCCAGCACGCGGCGCTGGCCGCCTTCGACGACTTGACCGAACTCGACAGCCACCTGCACGTGTACGCGGAAAACCGCCGCCTGCTGCTGGCGGCATTGCCCGACCTGGGCCTGCGCGCCATCGCCCCGCCCGACGGCGCGTTCTATATTTATGCCAGCATCGCCCACCTGACCGACGACAGCCTGGATTTTTGCCAGCGCCTGCTGAACGACACCGGCGTGGCCACCGCCCCCGGCATCGATTTCGACCCGGTGGACGGCCGCCATTTTTTCCGCATGAGTTTTGCCGTGTCCACGCCACAGATCGTGGACGCCATCGCCCGCCTGCAGCCGTGGTTTGCCGCGCAGGCCGGTTTATAAACAACTTTCGGGATCGCTAAAATTTATAACAGCAATGCGTAAACTAACGACTATCTCCCCGGCCCTGGCCTTGGCCGCGCTGATCCTGGCCCCTCAGGGCGCCAGTGCACAGGCGCCGTCCCCGCTCGGCGACGCCGTCACCATCGTCGGGCCGCTCCAGCCTGGCACTACCCAGATGGCGTGGAGCTACAAGGGGCTCGAAGCCGGTGTGGACATGTTCGAGCGCCGCAGTCCGCGCCTGGCGCCGGGCGCCCTCATGCGCTACCAGATGCCCAAGGGCATGCTGCCGCCCAGGGAAAAAGATGGCAAGCTCGAGGACACCACCGCCACCATCGCCGTCAAGGGCTGGTCGGTGCCGCTGCCGCTGGCGCCCGACCTGAGCTTCGTGCTGCCGCCGAACGACCGCGCCCGGTCCGATGGTGCATACGTGGTGATGAGCCGGCGTTTTCCGTCGGGGCTGTACCAGCACCCGATAGTATCTGTACGCACACCGGACCTGCCGCAAAACGTGCTGCGCATGGGCGACTTGCGGCTGGCCTGCGAAGTCCAGGTACGCATCCTGAAAAAAGACATGTTGCGCGAACGGATACTGCTCGACGCCAAGAGCTGGTTTGAAAAAGGCCCGTGCGAGCAGGACCGCATGTTCGATGCCCCGGCACCGTACAACAGCATCACGTACACGGCCGGCTCGCGCAAGCAGGTCATGCCGGCCAGCGGCAAGCAACTGGCATTCAACGCTCCGCTCGGCGACGACAAATGGCCCGACGATACTCTGCTCACGTTCGAACTCGACGGCGAGCCGGCGCCGAAACCGGTCGCGGTACCAAGACCCGTGCAACCGCCGAAACCATTCAATATGCCTATGGATGCCCAGCCCGCGCCATTGCCGCTTGAATTGCTCGAACCCGACCTGTCGCGGGAATCGCTGCTGTACCAGGAGGCCGAGGTCATCCCCTCAACAACGCATCCCTGAGCAAGCTCGGCACCAACCCCGTCCAGCGCTTGAACGAGCGACGGAAGTTGGTGGCGTCGTGGAAGCCCAGGTACTGCGCCACCGCCTCGTTGTCATACCCGCGCACCTGGAACAGGTGGATCGCTACGTGCGCCCTCACCTGGTCCAGCTCGGCCTGAAAATGGCTGCCGTGGCGCGCCAGGTGGCGCTTGAACGTGGCGGGACTGACGCCAAACGCCGCCGCGCTGCCCTCCAGCGTCGGTCCCAGCCGGATATTGTCGAGCAGGTAGTCGTACAGCGCCGTCAGCAGGCTGGGCACCAGTGCCGGTGACTCGCCCGCCACGCCCTGCAACGCTGCTGCCGACGCCAGCGCATTGCCGCGCGGCCAGGGACGATCGAGCCACACGGGATCGATCAGCATGGCGTCGAACTGGCAGTTGAAGCGCAGGTCGCTGCCCAGGTGCGCCTCGTGCTGCTCGACGTGGGCCGGTGCGCTGCGATTGAGGCAGTAACGCCACGGCAGCCGTTCGCCACCGAGCCAGCGGCACATCGCCGTCACGGCCGTCATGTGCATTTCCACCAGCGCCGGCAACTGGCTCGGCGCGCCGAAGCTGTCGGTCCAGTACAACACGGCCATGCCGCCATGAGTGCTGCCGCTACCGCCTTGAGTGCCGCCGTGGATGGCGCCTTGGATGCTGCCCTGCGTACCTTCTTCGCGCCAGCGCGGCGTTAGCAGCGGGCACAGGCGTGCGTGGCCGGCGCACAGGATGTCGAGCGCCTGGCGCAGGTTCTGCGCCTGCAGCAGCGCGTGACTGAGCGCGCCGTAATGGCCGGGCAGCATTTGCTGGCCCAGCAGGAAGCTGGTGTCGCTGCTGGTCAGCGCGCGCATGACGTTGGCCAGCAATTGCAGGTACTGCTGCGGCGCCAGCAGAACGTGCGCATCCGGCGGCTCGTCATCCGTCAGGCCGGTGCCGCGCAGCAGTTGCTCGCCACCGATATCCTGGCTGCGCGCATAGTCGAGCAGCAGCGCCGGCTGGTGGCGCGCCACGATAAAACTGTCATTGCTTTGCCGGTAGGCGATCACGCTGACGCGCCGGCAACAGCTACCGATGGTGCGGACGATACCGGCTGGGCTGATGCCGCCAACACCCGTCCCAACTCGGCCAGCAACACGTCGGCATCGGTGTCCGCACTCGCGCTGGCGTGGCGCACGCTGATGGATACGCGGACATCCTTGGCGTGGTGACGCATCTGCCCCACCATTGCCGCCAGGTGGCGCGCCATTGCTTCGGCCTCGGCCACGCCGGTGTCGGGCAGTAGCAGTGCGAAGCGGTCGCCTGCGTAGCGGCACAGCAGGTCGTCGTTGCGCAGGTTGAGCAGCAGCATGTGGCCCACGGCCTGCAACACGCGGTCGCCCTCGCGCTGGCCGAACTCGCGGTTGATCAAGTGGAAGCTGTCGATATCGAGCAGCACCAGCGCGCACGGCCGGCCCGGGCGCTGTGCCTGCTCGTGGCGGATCTGGCGGCGCAGGTAGTCGGCATTGGCCAGTTGCGTGATGCGGTCGAACGCGCGGTGGTCGCGGAACAGCCGCTCGCGCTTTTGCAAGTGTTCATTGAGGCGAAACTGTTCGTGGCGCCAGTAGTACATGCCGCAGGTGAGCACCAGCATGCCCAGCGGCACCAGCATCTCGAGCCAGTGGTCCCACCTGGCCGCCTTGCTGACAGCGAAAAATTCATCCATGCAGTCGGCAAACGAACCGACCATGATCATCGCCAGGCCACCTGCCAGCAGCCGCGTGACTAGGCCGCCGGGCCGGCTGCTCAAGGTAAACAGCACCCAGCTGCCAGCCATCACCGCCGTGCCGCCTTCGCTGACGATGTCGGTCCACTTCCACAGGTGGAACGGTTTGGCGACACCCAGGGTGGAATACAGGAACACGCAGGCGAGCAGCGCCAGGCAGGAAACGATCAAGGTGGAGCGGTGCAATTGCAGCATAAGGTTTTACCGGAACGTGGTTACTGCGGCGGCAGCTTAGCGCCTGCATATGACCGCCGTGTGACAAGGCCAGACATGGGCAAATACACAACACCGCAGCGGGGACGGGTCATTACGGCTCATCGACGTTCGCAGGGCGAAGTCCAGCTATCGCAAACGGCGACCAGCGCCGGGGAGCACCGCCAAGCGGCAGCAGTCTGGGGACGACAGCAATGATCAGCAAGCGGCGACCAGCTCCGTGGAGCACCGCCAGGCAGTCTGCGGCAGGCGGCAATGACGAGCGGCATTGGTGAGCAGCAGCGGTAAGCCGCAATAGCCGACCACAATCGACCACAATCCACGGCGGGTCAATCGAGCTCATTTCGCCACACCGCCCCCCTGCAACGCGGCGGTTTACAGCACTTGCCGCCGGGGCATGTCATGCATTTGACATATAGCATCCCTAGAATCCGCAGCGTTCCTTCATCCAACCCACGGTACGCCATGAAAACCAACGCTCCTCACCTCTCCACCCATCCACGCCTCAATGCGCTGACGCTCGGCGTGCTGGCCATGCTGGCAGGCACAGCTGCTGCCCAGACCGCCGTGCCGCTCGACGGCGCCAACGGCGCCAACGCTGCCCTGGTGACTGCCGCCAACAGCGTGGTCATCGCCGGTCAGCGCTCGAGCCTGCGCAACGCCATCGCCGCGCAGGAGAAGGCGGACAATATCGTGAGCGTGATCAGCAGCGACGACATCGGCGGCCTGCCGGACAAGAACGCTGCCGAAGCGCTGGCGCGCCTGCCGGGCGTGTCGGTCCAGCGCGACCAGGGCGAAGGCCGCTACGTGAGCGTGCGTGGCCTGGGCCCCGACCTGAACGCAGTCACCATCAACGGCGCGCTGGTGCCGTCGCCCGAGGCGGGCCGCCGCGCGGTGGCGCTCGACGTGCTGCCGGCCGGCCTGATCCGTTCGCTGGAAGTGAGCAAGACCCTCACGCCCGACCAGGACGCCAATTCGCTGGGCGGCACCGTCGAGGTAAAAACCCTGTCCGCGTTCGACCTGCCCGGCAAGCTGCTGTCCGGCTCGATCGGCGCCAGCCGCGACCAGAACATTGGCAAGACCAGCCCCAACGCCAGCGTGCTGTTTGCCGACCGCTTCATGGGCGGCAAACTGGGCGTGGCCGGCGGCATCAGCTTCGAAAAGCGCGAGTTCGGTTCCGACAACGTGGAAACCGGTGGCGCCTGGGACAATAGCAAGCTGGCCGGCGTGGAACTGCGCGACTACCTGCCCACGCGCGAACGCCGCGCCGCCGCCATCAATCTCGACTACCACCTTGACGAACACAGCAAATACTACGTGCGCAGCTTTATCAGCGACTTCAGCGACGATGAAGTGCGCGACCGGCTCACCATCAGCAACGTTGCCGGCGGCAGCGTGGCCGAAGGCGCCACCGCCACTGCCCGGGGAGAACGCCGCCTGCGCCAGCGCAAGTACACGCAAACCATCAGCTCGGTCGTGGCCGGCACCGAACTCAAATGGGACCGCTGGAAACTGGAAGCGTCGGCCGGCACCAGCCGCGCCAGCGACGATGCGCCCGAATCGATCAACGACGCCCGCTTCCGTGGCGCCAGCAACTTTGCCGGCGTGGGCTTCACCGGCACCGACATTCCGCGCCTGACCGGCCCGGAGTCGCTGTACGACGCCAGCAAGTACAAGCTGAACTCGATCGCCCTCAAGCAAAGCGATGCCACCGACAAGGAACACCATATTCGCTTCGACCTCGGTCGTAAATACGACCTTGGCGAAGGCACCGGCAAGTTCAAGTTTGGCGCCAAGCTGAGCCGCCGCGAAAAGGACAACAATACCGAAGCCTGGTCGTACAGCAGCTCGCAGATCGGCGGCGCCAGCACCGCGCTGACCAGCTACGTCACCGGCGACCAGCTCGATTTTAAACTGGGCCGCATCGGCAACGCCATCAATCCCGGCGCGATCCGCCAGCTGGTGGCCGGCCTGAACCGCGCCAATGCCCGCGTACTGGTGGACTCCAGCGTGGACGACTACAACCTGCACGAAGACATCGACGCCGCCTACCTGCAACACAGCTACGACATCGACAGCTGGCACCTGCTGGCCGGCGTGCGCGCCGAGCACACGCGCTTCAAGGCGTCTGGCACCAGCGTCAACGAGGAAGAAAAAACCTTCACCCCGGTCGAGCGCCAGCGTTCGTACACCAACTGGCTGCCGACCCTGCAAGCCCGCTACGACCTCGACGGCAAAACCAGCCTGCGCGGCGCCTGGACCCACTCGGTGGTACGCGCCAATTTCGACCAGCTGAAACCGGGCATCAGCCAGTCCAGCGACACCGAAGCGACCATCGGCAACCCCGACCTGGCGCCGCTCAAATCGACCAACCTCGACCTCGGCATCGAACGCGTGCTGGGCGACGACGGCGCGGTATCGGCTTACGTGTTCCACAAGGACATCAAGAACTTTACCTACACCACCAACCTGGCCGGCAGCGGCGCCTGGGCCGGCTACACCTCGGCCATCACGTACGCCAACGGCGACAAGGCCAGCGTGAAGGGGCTCGAACTGTCGTACAACCAGCCGCTGCGCATGTTGCCGGCACCATTCAACAACCTGGTGTTCGGCGCCAACGGCAGCCTGACCCGGTCCAGGGCCAACGTGGCCCGCTACGACCAGGATGCCGGTGCGATGCGCTCGCGCAGCATTCACCTGCCGGGCCAGTCGAACCGCGTGATGAACCTGATGCTCGGTTACGAACAGGGACCGCTGTCCACCCGCATCGCCGTCAACTACAAGTCGCCCTACCTGCTGGAAATGGGCGACGACATCCTCGACGGCAGCGGCGACCGCATCGTGGACAGCCAGAAACAGGTCGATTTCTCGCTGTCGTACCAGCTGACCAAGCAGGTGCAACTGAACATGGAAGCGGCCAACCTGAACAATGAAAAGTACTACACGTACCTGGGCACCAAGGCTTATAACGCCCAGTACGAGCAATACGGCCGCACCTACAAGCTGAGCTTGAAGGTAAGCCTGTTCTAACGCGTGAAGCGGCTCGCATCCAACGTCGGCAACGCGAGCCGCAGCCAGAGGAACCGTCATCCTCGTCGGCGCACCGTCGTGCCGGCGAAAATCCAGTTTAACCGGGCAGCGCAAGCCATCCACCGCCAGCCGCCGCCCTGAAAACCCGTCATCCCGCACCGGCGCACCGTCGCCCAAGCGGGCGATCCATACTGAGCAAGCGCTTACGCGCCAATAAAATGAAACTGTCACTCATCGCAATCGCCATCACAGTGTCCCTCACAGGGCTCACCCACGCTGCCACCATGCCCGGCCCCACCACCCACGCCCACGAACTTGCCCCGCTACCCAACGGCAACTGGCTCGCGCTCGACAAGACCGCGCTGCGCCTGCTGGCCGCCGACGGCACCGAGCGCGCCCACTTGCTAGTCCGCGCCAAGCACCTCGACACCCGCCCGCTCGGTCAGAACACCCTGGCCGTGATCGTCGATGCCAACGCCGAGCAGGCCGTACCGATCCTGGTCGATACCAGCGCCGGCACCCTCACCGCCCAGGCACCGTTCCCCGCACCGGCCTTTGGTATCGAGGCAGCCTGCCTGTACCGCGATGCCCAGCAACTCGACCACCTGTTCCTGGTCGCCAAGGATGGCCAGGCCGAGCAATGGGTGATGCAGGGCGACAAACGTCTGCCGGTACGCAAGCTGGCCCTGCCCCCGCACAGCAAGCACTGCCGCGCCGACGACGCCAGCCACCAGTTGCTGGTGAGCGAGGAAGGCACCGGCCTGTGGGCGTATAACGCCGACGCCGAAGGCGCGCCAAGCCGCGCAGCGGTGCTGCTCAAGAAGCCGTACGGCACGCTGGAAAAAGGCGCGGGTGCACTGGCCATCCTGCCTGGCGGCGTCGCCGTGCTCGACGCCAAGGGCAAGCAGCTGCACCTGCTGCGCCAGGAGGCCGGCAAATGGAATACCGTGTCCGCCACGGACACCAATATCAAGGGCGCCGAGCAACTGGTGGTGAGCACCACTGCCGACGGCAAACTGCAACTGGCCATCGGCGGCGAAGAAGCAGCCGGCTGGCAAGTGCGCACGCCGGCCTGGACCGCCACCGCAGCAAAAACGGACGGAAAAGCCGTCATCATGCCGCGCGGCCAGACCGAACCGGTTGCGCGCACCGGCGATGCCGCCGACGATCCGGCCATCTGGCGCAATCCGGCCGATCCACAGGGCGCGCGCATCCTCGGCACCAACAAGAAGCAGGGTTTGCTGGTGTACAACCTGCAAGGCAAGCAGTTGCAATTGCTGGAAGTGGGCCGTTTGAACAACGTCGATGTGCGCCAGGACGTCAAGATCGGCAACCGCCAGCTCGACGTGGCGGTGGCTACCCAGCGCGATGACAACAGCGTGATGGTGTTCACCATCGATGCGCAAGGCACGGTGGCTACCGCTGGCGCTTTCAATACCGGGCTGAAAGATATTTACGGCATGTGCTTGTACCGCCCGGCGGACGGTGGCGTGGAAGCGTTCATCAACGACAAGGACGGCACCTTCCTGCAATACCGCATCGTGGCCGATGGCGACAAGATCGGCGGCAAGCTGCTGCGCCGCTTCAAGGTTGATTCCCAGCCCGAAGGCTGCGTAGCCGACGACCGCAATCACCGCCTGTTCCTCGGCGAGGAGCGGCGCGGCGTGTGGACCGTGTCGGCCAAGGGCGATGCGCCGGCCAGGCTGGAGATGATCATGCCGGTCGGCCCGCAACTGGTGGCCGACGTGGAAGGCATGGGCATCTACCATGGCGCCAAGGCCGACTACCTGGTGGTGTCGAGCCAGGGCGACAACAGCTACCTGGTGATGGATGCCAAGGCCCCATATAAAGTGCGCGGCAGCTTCCGGGTCGGCTACAACCTGGCCGCCGGCATCGACGGCACGTCCGAGACCGACGGCCTCGAAGTGAGCTCGGCCAACTTCGGCGGCCCGTACGGCAACGGCATGCTGGTGATCCAGGACGGCTACAAGCGCCTGCCGGACGGCCCGCAAAACTTCAAGATGGTGGCGTGGGACGACGTGGCCAAGGCGCTCAAGCTGGATTGATCGGGCCTGCGCGCCTCGCCCCCAGGCGGAGCCGCTTGTTAAAAATTGTGGCGCAGCCCCAGGTTGTACGCGCGGTCGCCACTGCCGGCTTCGCTGTTATTGGCCACCGTGTAGCCGGCGCCGTTGCGGTTGGAAATGCTTCCATACACGCCGTACAAGCTGGTGCGCTTCGATACCGGGTACACATAGCCCACGCCCCAGGTGTTGGCATCCTGGTTGAAGGCGGTACGGTCGTCCTTGCGCATGACCGACGCCATCAGCGTGCCGGTCGAGAGCGGCATGGTAAAGCCGAGCAGCGCTTCGCGGCCATCGGTCGAGGCAGTCGGTGGCACGCCGCCAAACGGGTTGCTGGTGTTGCCCAGCGGCGCGGCGTTAAATCCCTTGTCGATGCCGACCGCGGCAAACAGCTTGATGACGCCGAAGTTGTAATTGGCGGCCAGCAGCTTGTTGCTGGCCGAGCCACGGATCACGGCCGGCGTGGTGGGCGTACCCACCACGTCGTTGTTCTTGTGGTTGTAGGCAAAGCGCACCACCAGCGGGCCGTTGCTGTAACCGAACGATGTGCCCACCTGGCGGCCTGCCGCTTCGCTGCCGGCCTGCTCGCCGAAGCTGTAGGCGACATCGCCATTCCAGCCGCGCACATCGGGCGACGCATACATCACCGTGTTGTTGGTGCGGACGTTGGTGCCCCAGTCGGGGAAGGTGTTCTTGATGGTGCCGGCGTAGCCGGTGGCAAACGGGTCGGCCACTGCCACCAGGGTGTTGTGGTACGGCGTGGTCTGGCGGCCCAGCATCAGGGTGCCGGCGCCGCTCTTCAGACCGACCAGCGCCTGGCGGTTGAACAGCATGGTGCTCGACGCCATGGCGCCGGTGTCGATGCTGTAGCCGGCCTCCAAAATAAAGAAGGCGGACAGGCCGCCGCCCAGGTCTTCGGTGCCCTTGAAGCCGATCCGTGACGATGCTGCCGGACCGCTGGTGAGCTTGGTGACGTTGCCGTCGGCGCCGCCGCGCTCGCCGACGATGCCGACATCGGCGATGCCGTAAATGGTGACGTTCGATTGCGCGTGGACCGGTGCGGCGGCGGCAAAGGCCAGCGCCAGCGCGGTGACCAGGGGGGTTGCGAGATTGCTGTGTTTCATGTGTCTCCTCTAGTAGTTATGGTCGCCCCCCTCGCGCTGTTGTTTGGCAAAGTAGTCGATTGCCAGGAGCCGGAACGCGGTGACGGCGGGATTTTCCTGGTCCGGTCGCCAGGCCATGCTCATCTCGGCGGGCGCCACCACGTCGCTCAAGTGCCGGAATTCGACATTGTCGTAATGGAAGCGCTGCGCCGAGGCCGGCAAGATCGACAATCCCAGCCCGGCCCGCACCATCGACAGGATGGTGGGACTCTGGTCGAGGTACTGCGTGATGTGCACGTGTACATCGTTGCTGGAAAAAATGCCCATCAGCCGGTCGTAAAAATACTTGCCATGCACGGGCGAGTGCATGATGAACGGTTGGTCTTTCAGTTGCTTCAAGGCGATGGTGGCCGAGGCACACAGCGGATGTCCCTTGGGCAAAGCCACCACCAGCGCTTCTTCCTCCACCAGCATTAATTCCAGCTGCTGGCGCGACGACACCGGGCGCATGAAACCGAGGTCGATGGTGTTGGCATAAAACGCCTCGATCTGCGCCACCGAAATCAGTTCCAGCAGCACCACGTCGATATCGGGCAACTCTTGCCGGGCCACTGCCAGCAAGCCCGGTATCAGCTCGTAGCCGGCCGCACCCGTAAAGCCGATGCGCACGCGGCCGGTTTTGCCCTTGCTGGCGCGCCGCACCGTGCTTTCCGCCTGCTCCGCCAGGTTCAGCAAGCGGGCGGCGTCGATCAGGAAAATGCGGCCTTCCGTGGTGAGCTTGACGGTGCGGCCGACGCGGTCGAACAGTTCCACGCCGAGGCTGTGCTCGAGCAGTTGTATCTGCCGCGACAGCGGCGGTTGCGTCATGTTCAGCAGCGCGGCAGCGCGCCGGAAATTCAGTTCGGTCGCTGCGGCAACAAAGCAGCGTACCTGTCCCAGGTCTAGCATGGTGTGTCCTGTATGGCTACAAAAGTCAGCCATGATAGCGATAATTGCCTACAGGACGTGCTCGACTCGCCTCTGTCTTCAGGGTTAAGTGGTGAGGCTGCCTTCGGGGCGCTGCCCGGCCAGGCCGGCGGCCAGGCTGGCCAGCACCATCTCGCCCATGGCCGTGCGCGATTCGACGGTGGCGCTGGCGCGGTGGGCCTGCAACACCACGCGGTCCATCGGGAACAGCGCTTCCGGCACGTTCGGTTCATCGACAAACACGTCCAGGCCGGCGCCGGCGATGGCGCCGCGCGTCAGGGCGTCGACCAGGTCGGCTTCGACCACCAGCTTGCCGCGGGCGATATTGATCAGGTAGCCGTCCTTGCCCAAGGCGTCCAGCACGGCGGCGTTGATGATGCCTTGCGCCTTGTCGGCGGCGGCGGCCAGCACCAGGATGTCGCTGTCGCGCGCCAGTTGCAGCAGGTCGGGCACGAAGTTGTAGGGCAATTCCGCGATATGGCGCAGGTCGGTGTAGGCGATCGGGCAATCGAAGGCGGCGGCGCGCTGGGCAATTGCCCGGCCGACCTTGCCCATGCCGACGATGCCCACGCGCTTGCCGCTGAAGCGGCGCGACAGCGGGATCGCCCCCGGATGCGGATTCTTTTGCCAGTTGCCGGTTTTTACGAAATCATTGCCCGAGCAAATCTCGCGGCACGACGCCAGGATCAGGCCGATGGCCAGGTCGGCCACGTCCTCGGTCAGCGCGCCGAAGGTGGCGGTGACCGGCAAATTACGGGAGCGGGCAAATTCCAGGTCCACCGCATCGGTGCCGACGCCGTTGACGGCAATTACCTGCAGTGCCGGCAGGCTCTCGATCATGGCGTTGGTGATGCCGGTGTGGCCGCCGGTGATCACGCCCCGGATGTTGGCGCCGTGCTCGGCCAGGTACGCCGTCTTGTCCTGTTGCTCGAACAGGCGGTGCACGGTGTAGAGTTCGTTCAGCTTGTCGTTAATGGCTGGCACGAGGATCGGGTTCAGTTGCAGGACGTGTGGTTTCAATGGGGTCTCCCTGTTAGGCGATGGCAAGCATCGAGATGTGAGCGCATCATGGGATGTTTTGTTTTGCGCGTCCAATCCCAAAACGCTATCAGTTGATACACGGTCGGCAGTGATTCAATTTGCGGATCACGTCATGTCGATAAAAGATTGGACGCGACCGGGGCCGGGTGGGAGGATTTGTAGCGCCTTTAAAACCAAATAAAAACATCACTGGAGACATCTATGCGACAGCAATCCACCGCGAGCATGCCGGTAACATCTGAAGCAGCAGCACCGCAGGAAGAAAAGAAGACCAACTACCGCTGGGTGGTGATGGGCCTGATTTTCTGTATCTGGGCCATTGCCTGCGCCGACCGCGCCAACTTCGGTATCGCCCTGCCCTACATGAAGAAGGAATTCCACATCACCAATACCGAAGCGGGCCTGATCGTCAGCCTGTTTTCGTTTGCCTACGCCATCGTGCAAATTCCGGTAGGTATGCTGTACCGCCGCCTCGGTGAAAAAGCCAGCGGCATTTTCCTGGCACTGTGCATGGTATTCACGTCGCTGTTCACGGCGCTAATGGCGACCACCACGTCCGTGCTGCTGCTGCAGCTCTACCGCGTCGGACTCGGCTTTGCCGAAGGCCCGCTCGGGATCGGTTGCACCAATGTGATTAACCGCTGGTTCCCGCCGCAGGAAAAAGGCCTGGCAACGGGCTTGTGGATTGCCGCGTCCAAGCTGGGGCCATTGATGGTGCCGTCGGTGTGCCTGATCGTGATTGCCATCTGGGGCTGGCGCGAGATTTTCTACGTGTTCGCCATCCCGGGCTTCTTGTTCGCCATCCTGTGGATGCTGCTGGTGACCAACTCGCCCAGCGAGAGCCGTTTCTGCTCGCCGGCCGAACAGCGCTATATCCGTGGCGAAGGTGCACCGGCAGATGCTGCCAACGCCGGCAAAAAACCGGCGCTGCGCTACCTGCGCAGCATGCCGCTGCTCGACGCCATCAACCGCACCCGCCGCGTGGAGCGCCTGCAAACGATTCGCCAGGTCTTCACTTCGTGGAACATCATCGGCGTGGCGCTTGGCTACGGCTGCATGATCGGCATCACCAACATCTTCATGTCGTGGATTCCGACGTACCTGGTGACGGTGCGCGGTTTCGAATCGGTCAAGATGGGCTTCCTGGCCTCGGCGCCGTTCATCGGCGCGGTGACCGGCAACATGATCGGCGGCCTGATCTCCGACCGCCTGCTCGACGGCCGCCGCAAGCCGATGATGCTGCTCGGCGCCATCGGCACCACCCTGATGCTGTGCCTGCTGATCAATGCGCCCGACAGCGCCACGTTCCTCGGCGCCACGCTGCTGATCTCGGGTTTGATGGTGGGCATCGGCTTTGCCGGCTACTCGGCGTATGCGATGGGCCTGGTCAGCAAATCGACCTACCCGACCGCGTTCGGCATCGTCAATTTCCTCGGCCAGATCGGTGGCGCGGTGGCGCCGCTGATGGTCGGTATCTTGCTCGACCACTTCGGCTGGAGCAGCGTGTTCCTGTACATGGTGGGCACGGCGTTGCTGTGCGTGGTGCTGGTGGCCAGCGTGGTGGAGCCGGTGGCGGAGCCGGAGGTGTAAAGCCTGTGTCGGTTAATCAGAAGCCCGCAACGCTGCAAAGCTTGCGGGCTTTTTCTATGGCGGCGAATGCAAACGGCGCCTTGTAGAACCTTCCTGTCCAGCTCGTTTCATAGCGCAGAGCCCGCTAATAATCGGCCTTGCACTCCCCGATTTTCGTCCTATATTGTCCGCTATCGTTTCACCACAACAGGGGCTCACCATGCCTCTGCACCAGTACGGCGTACTGAAAGGACGTCCGATCAATCGCCAGCTTGGATCGAACCAGAACGCGCACTATCAAGTCCACGTCATCGACGACACCACCGATTACCGCATTGCCATCAACGTCAAATCGCAGCTGGCGCCGTCCGAGGTGGAGTAACTGGTGGACGAGCATTTTCAGCATCCCGTATTGGCGCAACTGGAGGCGTTGCCGGTGGGCTGGTCGCAACTGGCATCGCAGCCCGGCGGTCCCGCGCTCGACTTCATCCGCAGCAACCTGTTCGATCCGCGCAAGATGGCGCCGCTGCCGCTGAGCATCAACGGACCCGACAACGACCTCAACGAGAAGATCGACCAACACATCCAGCGCGCCCTGTCCGACGAGAACGCAGTGCTGTACGCGTTTGGCGAACGCTGGGGCCCCGAGGCCGGCAAGAAAGATAAAATCTTCGGCTTCTTGCCTGGCAACGGCGTGCACGATATCCACATGAACCAGGCCAACGCCGCCAACTTCAAACAGGACGACGGCGTGTACCAGGACGGTGCATTGTTGCTGCATTTTCCCGATCAAAACCAGTGGGTGGGCATCTTCCTGAAATTCCAGTCGCAGACCTGGCACAGCGATGACCGGACCGGCCACCGCATCGAAGGTGGCGTCAGCGGTCCGCCGTCGGACAACCCCAATCCACCGAACCCGTTCGAGCCCGGCACCACGCCCACGCCCGAGGCGCCGGACGGTGCGGTGCGCATCGTTGCCGCGCTGGTGAACCCGGTCAAGTCGCCGGAAATCGAAACCGTCACCCTGCTCAACGCCACCGCGCAAACGGTGGATCTGGCCGGCTGGAAACTGCTTGACCGCGACAAGAACGCCATGCCCCTGCAGGGCGCGATTGCCGCCGGCGAGGCGCTGCGTGTCACGCTCATTCCGCCGGTCGTGCTGCCCAACAAGGGCGGCATCATCACGCTGCTCAACGCGGACGGCCTGCGCGTGGACGGCGTGAGTTACACCAAGGCCCAGGCGTCGAACCCCGGCTACTCTGTGACCTTCTGATCCGCAAGGAGACGGCCATGCGCGCGCAACGCACCGAAGGCGGCCTGCATGTGCAGGCGATTGCCGGCAGTCATGTGATCGTGTTCGGTTTCGACTGGCCCGAGCAACAGGCGGGGCTGTTGCAAGGCTTTGCCATCCACCGTACCGATCACGAAACCGGCCGCGCCGACTGGCTCGAAGCGCAAAAGCGTTACGCCACCACCGATCCCGGCCTTGACAAGGGCACGCGCGTTTCCACCCGCAACCATCCGCTGCAAACCTTCCAGTGGGCCGACTACACGGTGCGCCCCGGCGTCGATTACACGTACCTTATCGTCGCGCTCGGCGGCACGCCGGCCGCGCTCGCGGCGCTGGCCGAAGTCGTGGTGCCGGTGCGCACGATCACGCGCACGGCGTCGGGCCACGCGATTCACTTCAATCGCGGCGCAATCGCCGCCCAGGAGTATGCCAGACGCTTCGCCAACCGCGCGCCAGAAGATGTGCCCAACAACCAGGCGTTCGAGTGGCTCAGCCGTGGCCTGTTCGAATCGTTGCTGGCGTTTATCGCCGAGGCGCAAGCCGGCGACGCGCTGCACGCGGCCATTTACGAGGCGCGCCACCCGCCCGTGCTCGACGCCTTGCGCACAGCGCGCGAACGCGGCGTGGAGGTGCGCATCGTGTTCGACGCCAAGGAAAACGGCGACGACGACAGCCCCTCGTATCCGCGCGAGGAAAATATCGGCGAACTCGACATGGCGCACCTGGCCGACATCGGCATCGCGCGCGAGAAAAATCCCAGCTATATCGCCCACAACAAGTTCATCGTGCTGTCCAAACAGGGCGCACCGGTCGCGGTGTGGGGCGGCTCGCTCAACTGGTCGCAGAACGGTTTCTTCGGCCAGCTCAACACCGGCCACGAAGTATGGGACGCCACGGTGGCACAGCAGTTCCTCGCCTACTGGCAATTGCTTGCAGCCGATCCGGCCAGCGTGGCGCTGCGCGAAGCGATCACCGCCGCGTTCCCGTTGCCGGCGAAATGGCCCGACGGCTGCACGCCGATCTTCAGCCCGCGCAAGGAGCGCGACGCGCTCGACCGCTACATCGATGCGATACCCGCTGCCGATGCGGTGCTGCTCACGCTGGCGTTTTCCATCGACGACCGGCTGGGACAAGCGCTGTCGCCCGAGCATCGCGGCGTGCGCTACGTGCTGATGGACGGCCTGAAAGGCAACAAGCAACAGGTGGAAAAAATCGGCCGCATCGTCAAACAGATCCGCGCCACCGAGAGCGGCCGCGTGGCGATGGGCGCTTACCTGCGCACCAACGCGCTCGACCAGTTTCTGCTCGAGCGCAGCAACGCCATGGCCCAGCACGTGCAATTCATCCACACCAAGTTCATGCTGATCGACCCGCTCGGCAAGCGGCCGCTGGTGATCAGCGGATCGGCCAATTTCAGCCTCTCATCGAGCAAGCAGAACGACGAGAACATGCTGGTCATCGCCGGCGACCACGAAGTGGCCGACATCTACCTGGGCGAATTCATGCGCTCGTACACGCACTACGCATTCCGCGACGCGGTGCGCGCGGCCATGGCGTCCGGCACCTTTTTTGCCAGCAATCCGCTGGTGGAAGATTGCAGCTGGGCGCAGGCGTATTACGGCGCCGGCTTTCGCAGCCGCCAGCGCACCTATTTTTCGCGCAGCGCGGTCTGACCACCGTCTGCGTTTTCACTGCCGTTGTTCAACCAACAAGGAGAATCACCATGAGCGAACTGGCCACCAGCAGCAATCCCCTCAACGCCAAGTATCCTGAAATCATCACGGAAACCGAAACCGACGAACGCGAGGAATCGACCGAAGAGCAAAAACTGGTCTATGAATCGGGCGCGCCGCGCGGCACGTCGATCATCAAGAAGGTTACCGTCAGCAAGATCAAGATACGCACCACCACGCCTTACCTGGGCACGGTATAACCGGCTGCGCGCGATGACCGCCCGCGCCTTGTATGTGCCGGCCATCGCTGCCGCGCTGCACGACCACGGCATTGCCGTGGTCGCAGGCGCGCATGGACTCGGACTGCGCGCCACCGCCCGCGCGGCAGTCGAAGCCGAGCGCGAAATCTGGGAGCTCGACGGCGACGGCCACGCGCACGGCTACCTGGCCGGCTTCGAACCGCTCGCCTTGCAGTTGCTGGATGAGGCCGAGCGCCACCACCCGGCGCTGGTGGCTGCGCACGAACAAAGCCTCAAGCGCCTGTGGCCGCGCCGCGATTCACCGGCATACGCGCTGCCACGCGACCTGACCAGCACCTCGGTACGCGACGAACGCACGCGGTTTTATCACCACGAATACCAGAACAAATTGCTGGTAGGACTGGCCGAATTCATGCTCGCCGTGCTGGCTGTCCGCCAGCAAGCGGTGGTGGTGGTGATCGACAATGCAGAGCGACTGCCGCCGACTTCGCGCAGCCTGCTGGCGGTATTGCGGCGGTTGCAGGAACGGTCAGACGGACCGCCGGGGAGAACGTGCCGCTTACAGTGCGTCCTGCTGGAACGCGGTGACGCGAACGGGCTCGATGGCAGGCATACCGGCTGCAATGCCGACCACGATGCCGGCCGCTCTGCCGGCCAACATGCTGGCTGCGATACACGCCACTCTGCTGACCACAGTGCCGGTGGCGGTACCGGCAGCTTTGCCGATTGCAACAACGGTGGGGATACCGGCCGCGCTGCCAAGCACATCACCGATCCCGTCACCATCCGGATCGCGCCATTGACGCTGGCAGAGTTCGAAGCAGCTACCGGCCTCGCCCACCTCACGCCATTCCAGCGCGAAACGGTGTATCGCCAGTCCGGCGGCAATCCGGCCACCTGCCGGGTGCTGGCAACGTGCCTGGGCCACGACCTCGGCAAGGCTGCCACGCTGCCGGTCACCACCGTCATCGACCTGTACCTGGGCACGCTGGATATGGCGCGCCGCCGCGACCTGGCACGCGACTGGGTGGCGTCGAGCTGCCAGGGCAACCTGCTCGCCCAACGCAACGCCGCCACCTTGCCCGCCGCCGAGCTTGATGAGCTGCACCATGCCGCGCACGTGGCCGCGTGGCAGCGCTACGCCGCTGGCGAAGGTCCGCTGGTGCTGGTCCATGCGCTGGCAATCCGCGATCCGCTGCGCCGCCTGCAAGCGTTGGTGGAACCGTGCGACGTGCTGATGGGTATCGGCTTGTACGACACCTGGTTCGAGTTCTTTGCAAAGCTGTTTTCATCACCAGAATTGCGCCGCCAGGGCAGCGGCGACGACGCCATCAACGGCCTGTTCATCAACGCCGCGTTCGTGCTGTACTCGATGGGCTACACCGCCGCCGCGCTGGGCCTGCTCGATGAATTTCTCGCCACCTTCCCCGACAGCCACTTCGTGCCCACCGCGCTGTATGCGCAATCGATGACGTACGGGCGCTACCAGGTACCGGTGAACCTGCCTGCAGCGGAATACTGCGCCGTGCGCAACCTGCGCCTGATCGAAGAAAAATTTGCCGACCACCCGCGCCACACCTACATCAAGGTGTTCGCCGAAAACGCCTACGCCTACATCAAGGCGCGCCAGGGCAAGTTCGACGAAGCGCTGGCCCTGTGCGAACACGGCATTGCCGAAATCGTCGGCGAATATGGCGAAGACCAATTCCAGCTGCACCGCTCCATCCTCATTTACAACACCAGCCAGGTGTACGAGCTGATCAACGACACCGAACGCGCCGAACGCCGCCTGCGCACGGCGATCGCCTGCGATCCGTTTTACGCCGAGTATTACAACGACCTCGGCAACCTGCTGTCGCGCTTGACCGGGCGTGAGGAGGAAGCGCTGGCAGCGTATGCAAAGGCGATCACGCTGTCGCCGCCGTACTACGAGGCGCATCTGAACCGTGGCATGTTGCGGGCGGAGCTCGGCGATGTGGATGGCGCCGCCGCCGATTTTGAACGGACGCTGGTGATCAAGCCGGCCGAGTGGCGGGCGTTGCGGGAGTTGGGGAATTTGCGGCTGGTTACTGGAGATGCAGCTGGCGCGCAGGTGGCGTATGACGAGGCGCTGCAGATCGAGGCGCGCGATGCGGATTTGCTTGCAAATGCAGCCGTGGCGGCTTCAGATACTGGAGACAGTGCGCTGGCAGTCCGGTATGGCCAGGCGGCCCTTGCGATTAATCCGCTGCATGCGAACGCGCGGCATAATCTGGCTGCGGAGTTTGTCGGAAGCTGGACGCGTTAAGCCCTTTTAACACTCACTGAATTGCGGTTTAGCGTACTTGCAAGGCGCCGCTGCGGCTATTGCATAGACCAGAAGCAAGAAAAACTTGCCTTGCGTCAATTTCAAACCTCTCACTTCAGTTACGCTTGCGGTTCTCCGGAATTCGTCAACCAAGGACCTGCATGCGGCGCTATCACATCACGTTAGGCTCGACCACGACTGCCGGCGGTAAAGTAACCTCAGCCAGCAGCAATGGCAGCATCAACAGCAAAAAGATCGCATTGGAGGGTGACCCGATAATTTGTCCTGCTTGTAAATCCAGCGGAAAAATTATGTGCGTGGGCCCCCGTATCCCAGAAATCTGGAATGGTAAAAAGGTCGCGCTGGAGAACGACCTGTGTATTTGTGGGTGCTCTCCTCCGCCAAAACTCAAGCCGAGTCAAAGTTTGCGCTGCCAGGTGATCGAAGGCTCTACGATACCAAATGCGCCGCAGCAAACAACCGGGTCGGGTGAGGAAGAGCAAGACATCCTTGAACAGTTTTTTTCCATTCACGATGCGAACAACGATGCGGTTGAGGGGTTCCGTTACGACATGTTTGTGAATGATACGGTTCACGTTGCTGGAGTCGGACTTCAGGACGGAAATACCGTAGCCATCATAGGTGACAATCAAAAATTGAGTCTGGTCACATGGCCAACTGTTGAAGAGGTTGATCTATATGACTAAGGCAACCAAAGAGAGCATGCCTCCACTGGACGCTGAGGTGAGATTGCTCGCTGCAATCACCTACGGAGAAGCCTCCACCAAAGATGATGTCGACGAGATGTTCGCGCTGGCAAGCGTCCTCATTCGCCAAAAAGACGCCAGAGGACATAAAAGTGTTACCAGCTTCGCCGCCAAAGAGAAAACGTTCGCATACGCTGCCATTGATGGGAACGTACGATTCAAAAAACTAATGAAGGCCTCCGAGTTTGAAATCTTACAACAGCCAGGCTTGAAGGCTGCGGTTTCGGCGGCAGTCAACGCAATGAACGGCGGCGAAGACAAATCCAACGGCGCATATTTTTGGGATGGTGCCGATATCAAGACCAATTATGCGCGCCACTTCAAGGTTCGACGCGGCATCAAGTTCACTGATCCTTCCCACAATATATATGGGATCAAGGAATCCACAAAAGTCGTGATCATATCGAAAACAACCAAGACCCGAAGCCGTACCACTGGAAAGATATCGACAGCCACGGAAGAAGTCGGGCGCTACGATCACCAGTACGATTCCACGGCGGCATATGGCGGTACGATTTTCTGGAAGTTGAATCCAGAATTCCTGAAGGTCACGCGAGGATGGGAGTACAAATGAAGCATTTTTTCTTCATGATATTTCTTTCAGCTTTGGTCGTGGAAGTCCAAGCCAAAACGCCGTCAAGGGCGGCGATCGTCAGTTGTCTGTCCGCGCAGTCAACTTCGAAATCGGTAAAGTGGGTTCCTTTACCCACTGAAAAAATATATTCGGAAGATGATTACCTCGAAGGCTTCAATGCCATCTATTACATCAAGTCAGGTAACAAACCGATAGGTTATGCCGAGCGCGGCCACGTCAAAGCTGTCATCTACGGCAATCAGCTTTTTCCCATCGCTCAGGCACACGCCCTTGCCGGCTTCCATACCCGTCCCACGGAGCTTGATCCCTTCTCTGCCGATTGGGCGACCGTGGCCGATCAAAGCGGCACCCACGTTTGCATCAGCTTCCCGTACGGTGATCTTGGGCAGAGCGGGAGCTTTCAGAAAAACCGAAGCGCTTACCTGATAGCCATCGGCAAAATAAATGGACCACGTATTTTGTATTCTGCCACAGGCAATCTCGACGCATTGCAGATGAACCAAGGTGAGCAAAAGTAAGCAACCGGCGCTGGCCGGCACTATGTTCCCGGCATGTTGTCAGAAGTCGGGAAGATTGGCACCATCACGTTCACCTGGAAAACGACCAACCATCGCACGCGTTACACTAAACCTCAGCGGCCGGGCAACCAATGCGCGAACGCCGCGTCAACTACAAGCTGCTGGCGTCATCGAGTTCGACTGCTTTTTCCGTATCTAATGTGTTCGACTCCAGCACCACACCGGTGGTAGCGCTCACGCCCACACCGATGGTGCCGGTGCGCGAAAAGCCAGTGCGCACCTTGTTGTTGCCAACCACCGTGCCGTCGGCCGAGCGCAGATACACCGCATAGCCGCTTGCACCTGACGCAAGTCCGCTCAAGCGGAAAGTATTGCGCTCGATACGCGCAGCCGGGCCGTAGCTGAGCAACCCCAAATGTGCGCCCGCGCTGTTTTTCTTGTCGAACGTGACGCTGATGGTGTTGTCGCGGACCATGTTACCCCTGCCGGACACCATGATCGCCGTGCCCACGTCACTGAACTGTATGGACTCGACCACGAAACCGGTGTCGGAAAAGACTGGGTCGGCATTCAGCGGCAGGCCGGGAGCAGCAAGCGCAGGCGAATTGCCTTTGTCGGACAGCTGAACGCCAAGGCGTGCGCTCTTGATGTGGCCATGATGGATGCGGATATTCTGGCCGTACCCCGACACCCCGGTGCCGGACGCGCTGACCGTATGTCCCCGCAAGTCGACATCGACATTGCTGGCGCGGATATCGATCACCGGGCCGGGGCAGCCATGCTCGAACGGCGAGCAGAACGACTCATAGTCCTGGTCCAGGCAATATTTTCCCGGACGGCTGATATCGAGCGACAATTTGCTCCGAGCGTTGCGATCCCACTGCAACACCTCGCAACCGTCTGCCGTGAATTTCGGCACCAGCGGGGCAGCCTTCGCGCGCACGCTCTGCGTGTCCGTCGAACCGGGCAGGAACTTCTGCTTCAGGCTCTCTCCAACAAGCTCGACGAAAAATCGTCCGACCATCAGCTCGTCGCTTGGCTGCGCCGCAGCCTGGGGGATGGCGCAGGCAGCCAGCACGGCGGCGACAAAATAATTCATGCTGCGCAGAGCATAGCCGTCCTGCCCCCACATGGCGCGCTTAGCCAATACGCTTGCGACGTGCGACGACGCCGGTCAGGGCCAATCCGGCCAGCAGCAACGCATACGTTGCCGGTTCGGGAACGGGGGAGATTGGTGATTCGGTGTCCGGGGCATTGAGCACGATATTATCGATCTTCACTGCGCCATTGGAGCCGACGATCGATACCGAGGTCAGGTCGGTGAAGTCCGAAAAGACCACTTTATGCAGCGCCCTGTCCCAGGGATTGGGACTGATCACCTGAAAATATTCGACTGAGCTGCCGTCGACACGATTGCCGGTGATGGTCAGAGAGAATACCGGACCGCTGGTGCCATGTGCGGCCAAGCTCAGGCTGGTGAGCGAGAACGGGGTGTTGCTGGCACTGGTGAATTCGGACGTCCCGACCGAAACGAGCACATCGGTACCGTTGCCGGTGTACGGCCCAGGCCCCCACTGGCCGCCGAGGTAGTAGTTGCTGGAGAAGACATATGCTCCGCCGCTGAAAACATAGCCGTCAATGCCGCCGGCCGGCGCCTCCACATACGAACCTGCGGGCGCGATCCCTTCGAAAGTAAGCACTTCCGCGTGAGCGGTTTGCATGCCCACGAGCAGTGCGGTGGATACCAACAGTGTGCGGAGCGTTGATCTGATCATTTTGGCATTTTTTGATTATAAAAATGCAATAATACCAGTAGCCTAAACGTGGTATTTTTTATTTTTTGAGATTTCTAGCCATAACCCGTCAAGACTCGACAGATCTTGGTGGGCAACGGGGGGCACGTTAGCCCCAACGGCCGGGCTATCCGATCCGGGTTTGCCTGCTCGGCCGCCTCTTTGAGCCTCACCATCAAAGATGCATAGGCACTTAACTGCTTTCGTCAGAAAACAAAAAAAACGCCGCGTGGGTGGTTTATCTGTGTCCTGGCGGAAGCGGTGTAATGCAAAAAGACAGCATTCATGCGGCTTCAAGACCCACAACCAATCATCGTACCTACTTTTATACCGTCAGCAGTGAAATTTTTAGTTGTTGGCTTACGGAGTCGCCGGCCATCATCTGCCCCGTGGGGCGCGGGGACCGAGCGCAAGCTTGGGAAGCTCGGCAACGAACTGAGCAACCAAGCGGGTTTGCGGACAGTTTTTACTCCACAAAGATCAATTTAGGGCAGGCATATATAGCCGTGATTCATGCGCTACAACGCCTCTTTGTGGAGCGCCCCATTCCGGAACTTCATCAATAACGCAAGGCGTGCCGACCTGTTACCGAGATAGGCCAGTTCCGCCCCTCCCCCCTAAAATAACTTGAATTCGAGGTGACTTACGACAGGGTCGCGGCGTCGCGAGAACCTGGAGGAAGGGTCAATCTGAGAGGGTCAATCCTGCCAGCAAACGAAAATCATGTATCTCAGATGGGGCGGTTTGTGGTGAAGAAGTCCTTCGCTACTCGGAAAACCGACAAATGGACGATTTGAGTCAATACAATCTTGTGAAAAGTTGCCCGTCGGTATAGTATTTTTACATCATTGCCACCTTAACGGTGACATCAAAACCGACGGAGAAATTGTGTACATAACAAGAATTCAAGTTGAAGAAGGCTTTCTAGATGGGCTGGACATCCAGTTAGCCTCTGGACTAAATGTCGTCATCGGTGCTCGTGGAACCGGCAAAACGTCACTTATTGAATTAATCAGGTTTTGCCTGGGATCTCCAGCTAATACACCAGAGGTCTCCAGGCGTAGTCGCGATCATGCGCTCTCCGTATTGGGGTCCGGGCAAATAACCTTGACGATGATGGTAGAAGGACAACAACTATTCGTTAGCCGAAGTGCTTCAGATGAGTCTCCGCGAAGCACCATTCCATTTTCGCAACCGATCATTTTTTCGCAAACTGAAATCGAAACCGTCGGGCTCCAAGCTGGAGGTCGGCTACAGTTAATCGACAGTTTCGCCCCCAGCCAAGACACCTCCAGCGTCGAAAGTCGAACTATCGCTGAATTTTCCTCGGTAAACGTAGATGTAGAAAAATACCGTAGAGAACTTGAAGAGTTTGATCGTCAAGTAGCCTCAATGGCCGTCTTAGAGACAGAGTTAAAGAACGTGGCGATTGCTGAAGCCGCGCTCTCGAAAACATCGGAAGAAATCTCGAAAAAAACTGCTCAGATAGAAAGTCTATCCAATCAGATTTCCAGCCAAGGCGTTTTGATAGCAGAGGGAGAACGCATTAACAGTGGATTAGCAGTTTGGTATGAACAAATAAAAAGTTTAATTGATGCCGCGCCACAATCCAAAACCTCTGTAAGTGAAAAATATTTCCCTTACATCAACCAATGCGTAAGCGATGTGCAAACAAAACTGCAAGAAGCTTTAAATTTAATTTCTATTGATTATTATAAAGTTAAAGAATTTTTAGAAAAAAATACTTCTGAAAAAATGTTGCAAGAGGATGCTGCGAGGGTTATTAGGAAAGATCTAGAAGGCCTCTCCGAAGGCGCTGGACAAGTTCTACGAAAGGGGCAACAACTTCGGGAGCAACAAGCAAAGATTTTAACAATAATTGAGCATCAAAAGCTTAAAAAGAATCAACTTGAGTTAAAGCTTTCGAAAAGAAACTCTATCCTTAACCAGCTAGACGAGATTCGAAAAACGCGATTCGAAACGCGCTTATCAACCGTTTCAGATTTAAATCGTAAATTAGGTCCAAAAATTCGCATTCAAATCACACGAAACGCGCAAGTTCATACGTTTGCTGCCGCAATTAGTGATGCTCTTAAAGGTAGCAATTTACGATATGCTGAGATTGCCAAATCTATCGCAGATAAACTGAGTCCTAGAGCACTACTAGACGCGGTAGACAACTTCGATCAAGATTTAATTAGCACGGTAGCAGATATTACAAATGAACGGGCAGCACGCGTTCTAACTCACCTTCGGTCAACTGATTTGGGAAAGATTGGATGTATAGAACTTGAAGATAATGTGAACTTCCAGCTACTCGATGGAAGAGATTTTAAGGATTTTTCCTCCCTCTCCACCGGGCAACGATGTACCGTGGTCCTACCAATGGTGCTAGCGCATCAAAATAATATTATTGTTGTCGATCAACCCGAGGATCATATAGACAACGCGTTTATAACTGATACTTTGATAAAAGCCATAATAGCGCGAGATAAAAATACCCAGTTATTGTTCACCACCCACAATCCTAATATTCCCGTACTTGGCGACGCAGATAACGTTATCCATCTCGCTTCTGATGGAAGAAGAGGATTCTGTTTAACCGAAGGGAACCTGGTTGACTCAGAAGTGGTTGTTGCGATTTCAAATGTTATGGAAGGCGGCGCAGAAGCATTTGAAAAACGATCGAATTTTTATGCGACGATAGCTTTGTTATGACCGAAGAAGATGAGATCCGAAATTCCGCTCTTGTTCAACTTTCTTCCCCAAACCCACATGATAGATTTTTAGCAGCGAAGTCGCTTGTTAGTTTAGGAAATGCTAAAAACCTGAGCGAGTTAATGCGAGCACGCAGAAGCGAGATAGACTCTACAACGCAGCGCTGGCTTGATTACGCGATAGAGGCAAGTTCAAAGAGATCTGCTGATCCGAATCTAGATTCCGGCCCAACGCAGCCGGAATTAGATCCGGTGGCAGTGCAAAGAATTAGATCCCAAGCCATAGAGTGGATCTCCGGAGTATTACTGCACGAGATCGGATCGAAAATAGGTTTAATTAGCGCATCCGCCCGTGATGAAATTCCCAATTATCCCGAGTCATCTACAGCACATCAGCTCTCAAATTTAGAGAAGATATTTGAGGGAGTCGTCGAACTCAGAAAAACCGCGCATACGCCTCAAGTGCAGGAGTTTGATCTTGCGGAGTTAGTGGAAAGCATAGTCGCTGCCGAAGTGTTGGGTTCTGATGTGGATGTATCAATGGTCGGGAGGAAGCCATTAATGCTGCTTTCTGATCCCAACCTGCTTCGTTTGGCATTATGCAATGGAATTCGAAATGCCATTGAATCTGTAAAGTCGCTAGGTAAAACAAACGATTTTTCAATAGTTGTGAATTGGGAGGTGACAGACAGAGACTTTTGGGTTTCGGTCATTGATCACGGATTGGGATTAATCGGACCAGCCGAAACTGCATTTAAAATTGGTCGTACTAGTAAAGATGGGCATGCGGGTTTTGGTTTAGCAATTGCCCGACAAGCCATGGAGAAGCTCAATGGGTCAGTGATCCTGAAATCCTCGATCGCAGGTGGAGCTACATATGAGATAAAAGCCGAAATCATATTATGAAAATACTTATAGTCGAAGATGATTCTGAATATTTAAAAAATATCCAAGAAACACTCGCTGGGATAAGAGACGATATCGAATTTACTCTTGCGACAAACAGAAACTCTGCAATTGATTGCATTAGCGAAAATTTTTATGACTTGATCGTATTGGATCTAAAGATACCCACAGTTTTAGGAGGGCTAGATGAAGAGCCCGAACATGGTTATGCTGTCTTTGAATTTGCAAGGCAGCGCGCACCAGGAACACCTCTATTCGTGTTGACAGGGTCTCCTGCGGAATCGTTTATTGAGAAATTGCAAGAAAACACTACCCAAGTCGATATCTGGGGAAGCGGGCAGTTGGCCTCTTCCCGTTTTTTAGCTAAACACAAGTACGCAAAATTTAAAGAAATAATCAGTCCATATCTGGAAGGCTTTGGGAAGTTATTGGACGTTGAACTTCAAGGAGGTGATGATCGCCTATCAATCGTAGATGATCGAATCTTGCGCATATTCTCTTCTAAACAAAAAGCCGCGAAATGTGTAATTCGCATTCTAAGCGGCGGGCTTTCTGGAGCGAAAGTTGTAAGAATTACTTTAACAAATGAAACTGGAGCGCATATTTTAGAGGGAGTGGCAAAAATTGGGTTAGCCCCGGAAGTTGCCTCTGAGAGTCAACGATTTGACGCACATGTTATACGATTGGAGGGGCGAGCAACGCCGCGTAAGCTAGCACTTATCGAGTACGGCGGCGGAGATTCATCTGGAATATTTTATAGCATGGCGGTGGGTTACGAATCTGATGCATTCAAGATTGCGGTCTTAAATGACGAGAAATCGGCAAGCGTCGTCAAAGAAATTAAATCGCTCACAGACCCTTGGCGGGCAGGGGTACCGGAAGCACGTAAAGATGTTAAAAGTTTACGTAGATTTGCAATTTCCGACGAAAAGCTTGAGGCATCAGAGCCATCCTTCCCATATGATTGGATACCGCAATTTGAAAGCCGTCTGCTTCAAACGCGGTACGCCTGCTGCCACGGTGATTTACATGGCATGAATGTTCTCGCCTCATTTGACGGTAATCCATTACTTATAGATTATGGGGATGTAGGTGTTACCGCTGCGTCGTGGGATCCTGTTACACTCGAACTAAGTTTGTTATTCCATCCCGATGCTCCATTACGCGAATCAAATTGGCCAACTGATAATCAAGCGCAACAATGGGGAGAATTAGATGTTTATCTTGAAAATTGCCCTTATCCCATCTTTGTCAGAGCATGCCGTGAATGGGCGATGGAGGTCGCTGCTGGGCATCGTGAGGTCGCAGCATGTGCATATAGTTACTTAGTCCGCCAGACAAAATATACGAAAGAACGAGAGCGGATTTTTGCATTGATTGTTGGTGCGAAGAATTTGTTCGATAGAGGATGAGAAAATTTATATCTAGAGTATTTTCGAGGGCTACGACCGTTTCTAAGACACTAGGATGTAGCTTTTACCCAAAGCTATCTTTTCGAGAAGATAGCTAAAAGTGCGTCAAAATGCGTCAAAATTTTTTCAGCGCTTTCGGCGCAGAGCGACAGTCCTTATACGAGTTCGGCCATGATGCAGATTTGAGTCAATAGAGCCGTATTTAGCGGGCAGGTGTGGAGTGGGGACAACTGCGCGCGCCGGGCCGAAAAAGGATATTTTATTGCTTTTAATGCATTAAATTATGAGCGTTCGAGCGGAGCTGGCGCCGACCGGCCGCGCGTGGCGCCAACGCGGGCCGGTCCCCGGTGCTCGATGCGCTGGCTAACACCACGCTGGCGCCGCCGGCAGCAGGGCCGGCCGCCGTGGCCGGCTTGTGCGGACACCGCAGCACCTGGTGCGCGCGCGTGGCGCCGACGCAGGCCGATCGCCGGTGCTCGATGCTCCGACCAGCACCACGCTGGCGCCGACGGCAGCAGGGCCGCCCACCGTGGCCGGCCAGCGCGGACACAGCAGTACCTGGTGTGGGGGCGCGTGCCGGCGTCGGCCGATCGCCGATGATCGATGAGCTGGCCACCACCACGCTGGCCGTGCAGGACGCAAAAAAGCCGCCTCGTGGGCGGCTCTCGGGTAACCAGCGAATAAAGCTGGTTGACCGGTTTGTCAGCTAAGAAACTCAATCATTGAGGGCGGCCCGCGCGCACCTTTACGGCAAGCTCCTGGTCGTAGTCATCGCGGCATTCAACACCGCAGAACAGGTGTCCCGTCACCAGCGGCTCATCGCAGTAATGGCAGGCGCCATGCGCCACCAAGCCGGCCTTTTGCCGTACAGCCGCCAGGCCGCGTGCGACCTCCGCGAAAATGATCTCGTCGGTCTTGTCGATGTGATCGCTCATGCTGCGCCCTCCCCGCCCTTGGCCAGCTCGTACGGCGCGAATTTCACGACCTCCACGCCGGCCCATTCGTTAATGGCCATGAACTGCGATTGCAGCGGTTCCAGCTCGTTGCGCGCGAACACGCGCGCGGCCGTTCGACAGCGCCGAAGCCGCCCGCATTGCTGGGCAGGATGCCCATCAACTGCGGTGGCACGCGGTGCGCGGCCAGCTGTTCGTCGCACACGTCCTGCGTGTTGGCGGCGGCACCGGTCATGTAGAACACGAAGGTGGCGTGGGAGCCATTTTTGTAACGCTTCCGGCGGAATTCGTTAAGCCAGGCCGACCGCAGCGCACCTATGCAGGATGTTGGGCCAATTCCGACGTTCGGACATCGGCTCATCTATTCAAGCATGATCAGGTGCAGAGCGCGCGCCCACGGCGCGCGGCGCTGGGCGCAAAGCGCCCAGCAAATGGGCGATTCGAAGCGGGATGGCCCGGTAGGGCCATGCCCTTCGAATCTCACACGCTAGGCCCGCAGGGGCCTTGCTCGCTTCCGCCACGCAATAAAAAAACCGCCTGACGGCGGTTTATTTTATTTCTTGGCGGAAGCGGTGAGATTCGAACTCACGAACGGCGCAAACCGTCGGCAGTTTTCAAGACTGCTGCCTTCAACCACTCGGCCACGCTTCCTAGTGCGGGGCATTATACAGATTTCGTCCCGCTTTGGCGACGAAACCACCCCATACCCTACGTAACGGCCACAATTGCGAATGGTTCTCATTTTCTATACCATGCGCACCTGACCTAGCTCTCCTCAAGACAACCATGACACCTACCAGCCGCCCCCGCTACTTCCTGCTCACCTACGCCCTGCCCCTGGTCTGCCTGCCCGGCCTCGCGATGGCGCAAGCGCAACCGGATGACGTGCAGGTGTTGCAGGCCGTGCAGATTACCGGCGCCCGCGCCGACGGCTTGCTGCCGACCACTACCGAGGCCGGCAGCTTTCGCGGTTCGAACATCATGGACGTGCCCTCCACCGTCAACGTGGTCACGCGCGAGCTGATCGATTTGCAGGCGATGGGCGGCTTGTACGATGCGGTGCGCAATACCGCTGGCGTCACGCGCCAGCAAAACGGTGGTGACACCTGGGACCAGCTGGTCATTCGCGGCATCGCGGTGGAAAACCGTACCAATTACCGCCTGAACGGATCCATGCCGATCATGAACTTCTCGCAAGTGGCTATGGAAAACAAGGAGCGGGTGGAAGTGCTCAAGGGCGCGTCCGCCCTGTACTACGGCTTTACGTCGCCGGCCGGCGTGGTCAACTTTGTCACCAAGCGCGCGGGCGGCACACCAGTGACCAGCGTGGGCCTGACGGTAGACCAGAACGGTACGGCGGTGGCCAATGCCGATGTGGGCCGCCGCTTTGGCGATCAGCAGCAGTTTGGCGTGCGCATCAATGCTGCCGGTGGCACGTTGGGCTCGTACCTGCGCGACGTGGGCAATGGCAATCGCAAGTTTGTCTCGGCCGCGCTGGACTGGCGCGTGAACAACCGCCTGCTGCTCAAGGCCGATCTCGAACATGACCAGCGCCGCGTGACGGAGCAGGCCGGCGTGGCGCTGCCTGCCGCCGTCAATGGCGTGATCACGCTGCCGCGCGCGGTCGATCCGAAGGCGCTGATCGGTCCGGACTGGGCGCGCTTCGAGGCCACGACCAACAATGCCCAGTTGCGCGCGGACTATGCGCTGGCCGACGGCTGGGCCGTGACCGTGGAAGCCGGCCACTCGCAAACCGCGCGCGACCGCACGCTGCCGATCTTCCGTTTGAATAACGCTGCTGCACTGGCCACCGGCGCCGGCCGCATTACCGGCAATATGCAGCACAGCGTCACCGGGTCCGACCTGCTGCGCGCCGAGGTGGTGGGCAATCTCCGGACCGGTCCGCTCAAGCACGAGCTGACGGTCGGCGCTGCCCGCACCGAAAAAACCCAGGACCCGATCTACCAGAGCAACTACACGATCGCGTCGCAAAACCTGTACAACCCGGTGGCGATTCCGCTCTCGAGCGTGGTGTTCGGCGCCAGGCCCGCCACGCCGACCACGGCTGCGCTGAAAACGCGCGACCAGGGTATCTATGCGCTCGACCGCATCGAGTTCTCGCCGCAATGGCAAAGCGTGCTGGGCGTGCGTCACTCGTCGTACCGGAGCGACCAGGGCGCCACCCACTACGACGTGAGCAAGACCACGCCGATGGTGTCGCTGATCTATAAACTGTCGCCGCAGCTGTCGTTCTATGCGTCCGCCGCGCGCGGCCTGGAGGAAGGCGAAACCGGCCCTACCGGCACCGTCAACCAGAGCGTCAAGATGGCGCCCGGGGTGAGCAAGCAGAAGGAACTCGGCGCGCGCTGGCTGACCGCCAACGGCACGCTGGTGTCGGCCGCACTGTTCGACATCAGCCGCCCCGGCTATTACACCAACGCCGCCAATTATTTTGTGGCTGACGGCGAGCAGCATTACCAGGGCCTGGAAATTTCCACCCAGGGCAAGCTCACGCGCCAGCTCTCGTGGCAGACGTCGGGCCAGTTGCTCAACCCGCAGTTCGAACACACCACGGCCGAATACAACGGCAAGGCGCCGGAAAATGCGTCCAAGCGCACGGCCAGCACCTTCCTGTCATATGCGTTCGATGCCGTGCCCGGCCTGTCGGTCAATGGCGGCGCGTATTACTACAGTGCGCGCCCGGTCAACGATTTGAACCAGGCATTCCTGGGCGGCGTGACGCTGTTCAGCGCTGGCGCACGTTACGTCAACCAGATGATGGGCCGGCAGACCACGTGGCAGGTCAACGTGGAAAACCTGGGCGACAAGCAGTACTGGGCCGGCGCCGGTACCCGGCTGGCTGCCGGCGCGCCGCGCCTGATCAAGCTGAGCATGAAGGTGGACCTGTAACGAAGGCGCGCAAGAAGGTTATCTGTCGCCAGCGCTGCCTACCCGGTGGCGCAGTGCCGTCAGCGCGACGCCGGTTCAGGCAGCGCGCGTGGCGTGGCCCGGCGCCCAGTTCTCGCGCAGCGCCTGCTCGAAGGCGTCCGCCTCCAGCGGCTTGGCAAACAGATAGCCCTGCACTTCGTCGCAACCGCTGTTTTTCAGGAAGGCCAGTTGCTCCACGGTTTCCACGCCTTCGGCAATCACCTTGTGCTTGAGTTGCTGGGCGATGCTGATGATGGTGTTGGCGATGGCGCAGTCGTTGGCGTCGCTCGGTAAGCCGATGGTGAACGACCGGTCGATTTTCAGGGTGTCGATCGGGAAGCGTTTCAGGTACGACAGGCTCGAGTAGCCGGTGCCGAAGTCGTCGAGCGAGAGCGTCACGCCGATGGCGGTGATGCGGTCCATGATGCCGATCACGCGGTCGATGTTGTGCATCAGCGTGCTTTCGGTGATCTCCAGTTCCAGCCAGGTAGGCTCGAGGCCGTAGCGGTCCAGCGTGTCCTGCACCCGGCCTGGCAACGATGACGTGAATTCACGGGCGGAGACGTTGACCGCCAGCCGGATCGGCGGCAGGCCGGCGTCTTTCCATTGCTTGGCCTGGGCGCAGGCCGCTTCCAGCACCCACTCTCCCACTTGCACCACCAGGCCGGTCGATTCGGCCAGCGGGATGAATTCGGACGGCGGTACCAGGCCGCGCACCGGGTGGCGCCAGCGCACCAGCGCTTCGGCGCCAATGATCCTGCCGTTCTCGATGCAGAATTTGGGCTGGTAGTGCAGCAGCAGTTCGCCGTTGCCGAGCGCGGCGCGCAGGCCGGTTTCGATGCGCATGCGTTCCTGCATGCCCTGGTTCATGTCCTGGCTGTAGAAGGCCACGTGGTCGCCGTCGCTGCCGCCCTCCTGCTTGGCGCGGTACATGGCGATGTCGGCCAGGCGCAGCAGGGTTTCGGCGTCGTCGCCGTCCTGCGGATAAACGCTGATGCCCACGCTGCCGCCCACGCGCAGGTCGTGGCCGTCGATGATGATCGGGCTGTTGAGCGTGGCCAGCAGCTTTTGCGCCACCATGCTCGCTTCGAAATGCTGGCCGATGTCGAACAGGCCCACGGCAAATTCATCGCCACCGAGGCGGGCCACCAGGTCCTGGTCGCGCAGCACGGTGCGGAAGCGGCGCGCCACTTCGCACAGCAGCGCGTCGCCGATCTTGCGGCCCAGCGTGTCGTTGATCAGCTTAAAACGGTTGAGGTCGATGAACAGCACGCAGCCGTGCAGGCGGCCGCGCTGGGCCACCATCAGCGCCTGGTCCACCAGCTTGGTCAGCAAGGTGCGGTTGGGCAGATTGGTCAGCGCGTCGTAATAGGCCAGGTGGTGGATACGCTCTTCCGCCATCTTGCGTTCGGTGATGTCGGTCAGGTACGCGATCAGGCCGACCGAGCGGCTGTTGGCGTCGCACAGCGGCGACAGCGACAGGCTGGCCCAGAAAATTTCTCCCGATTTCTTTTTGCGGCGCACTTCCATCAGGCGCCCGCCCTGCTCCACGAACGGGTCGTCAAAGCCCATGTCTTCGTCTTCGTACAGGAACAGGATGTTGCGGCCCACCGCTTCCACGGCGGTGTAGCCGAACAGCCGTTCGGCGCCCTTGTTCCAGCTGAGGATGAAGCCGCTCATGTCCATCGTCACCACCGATTCGTGGATGTGGTCGAGGATCTGGGCTTGGTGCTGCAACTTCGCTTCCACCTGGCTGTACGCGTGGGTGCTGCGCTGGGCCAGCGAGTGCACTTGCAGCACGCTGCCGGTCAGCGTGGCCAGGCTGGCCAGGTGCTGACGGTCGAGGTCGCTGTAGTCGAGGCGGCCCGAGACGGTGAAGCGGCCGAAGTATTTGCTGTCGAACCAGATGTCCTGAGTGAGCGTGGGTACCGGCGCGTCGTTGGCAGCGTGGATTTCGGGCGCCGGCAGCTTGGCCAGCAGCGAGGCGGCTTCGGCCGGCAAATATTCACCGAGCGGACTGCCGGTCACGCTGCGCACGATGCGTCCCAGTTCCTCCACCAGCGCGTGGCCACGCAGTCGCAGCACGGCGTCGCAGAGGGCGGCGCTGTTGGCGATGAAATCCGTGACTGGGTGGCTGCGCATGGTCGTTACAGGCTCCGGCTGACCTGCAGCGCCCACTGGTGGGCTTCCAGCTGGGTCTGCCAGTATGTTTCGGCATCGATGCCGGCCTGGGCCAGCGCGGCGCGGTCGTGGCCTTCTACCAGCTTGAGCAGTTCGCCCAGCGGGCCGGCGCGGTCGAGCAGAGCCATCACCACGTCGAGGTCCAGGCTGAGGGCGGCGACGATTTCGGTCATCTCCATGCCGAGCAACCGGTCCAGCAGCGAGAACACGCCAGCGACGAACGCCATGTCCTGCCGGTCGCGGTCGCCGCCCTGGGCGCGCACCAGCGCTTCCATTTGCGCGGCGCGCACGGCCGCCAGCGGCAGCAGCGGATTGGGCAGGCCGTCATCCTGCTGGCGCGCGTACAGCAGCAGTTGCAGCCAGCGCTGCAACTGGCGGCGGCCCAGCACGTTGATGGCCTGGCTGAAGCTGTGCACGGGCGAATTGAGCGCAAACGCGGCCGAATTGACCAGTTTTAACAGGTGGTACGACAGCGACGGATCCTGCTTGAGCAGCACTTCGAGCTCGCGCGTATCGGCATCGCGCGCCAGCAAGCCCAACAGCGCCAGCAGGCGCTTGCGCGAGGTGCCGTCGCCAGCGTTGTCGTGGTCCGGGTTGCTGGCAAAGTCGCCCATGAACCAGCTGAAGCCGGCCTCGGCGCAAGCGCCTATGCGCGCTTCGCTGGGCATATTGGTGGCCAGGTGCGGGCCGGGCTGGCCGATCAGGGCCACCACCGGCGGCAAGTCCACGGAAGCATCGACCATCAGCGAACGGGCGCTGCACAGGGTGGCAGCCGAGCCCGGCGCCACGCCTTCGGTCATGGTGCGGTAGCCGGCGTCGGCCAGGGTGGCCAGTTTTTTCTGTACCGCCGGATCGACGCAGGCAGCGGCCGGCACCCGCAGGATCACGCGGTTTGGCGGCAAGGTGGAGAGTTGCGACAGTTCCAGCCGGGCTGGCGCGGCCACCGGCACCACCACGTCAAGGGGCGCCAGCAGGTCGAATACGGCCGGGGTTTTGAGCAGGGTCAGTGCGTCCTGGAACGGGTCGGTAACTTCGGCACCGTCGTGCCCGGCAGGGGTGAGCACCAGCGCCACCCAGGCGTAGCGGGCGTCGGAGACTGCCTGGAGTTCCGCGAGTGGGAATGGTTTATTTTCAGGCGCAGACATCAAGTTCTCTTTGAAGGTTCGGCGCGCGTTGTTCGGACCCTGTGCGATGTGCCATATGACGAGTAGTGAGCCAACTTACAGGATAGAAAACATTTTATATTTTTACACAATTGCTCTTTTCCAAGCAGTCCGAATATAGCAGATATTGCCCCAGAAACACGAAATATTAGAAAGAGCTTAATACTATTAGGAAAGTGACTCTAAAGTGTTGCATGCTTACAAATGGCCGGACACTATTGCGCGTGCTGCACTGCGAAGCGTATCAATTCCGCCTGCCCTTCGATGCCCAGCTTGCGCTTGATGTTGAGGCGGTGGGTTTCCACCGTGCGCACCGACAAGTCGAGTGCGCGGGCGATCTGCTTGTTCGATTCGCCGTTGGCGATATGGCGCAGCACTTCGTGCTCGCGCGAGGTCAGCTGGTTGTCCTGGTTCTGCGGCTGGGCCAGCTGGCGCGCCAGCGCGGCACTGTAATAAATCCCGCCCGACATCACGGTTTCGATCGCCACCACGATGTCCTTGCCCGGCGCATCTTTCAGCACATAGCCGCGCGCGCCGGCCTGGATCGCCTGCGACACGTACTCGAGCTTGTCGTGCATTGACAGGATCAGCACGGCGATGCGGGGGAACGCCTGCTTGAACTGGGCAGTCGCTTCGATGCCGTTGGCGCCGCGCATATTGATATCCATGAGGACCAGGTCGATGGCGTGGCGGCCCGCCTGCTCCAGCGCTTCGGCGGCGCCGCCAGCTTCGGCCACCACCTCGAATTGCGGCATTGCCTCCAGACGGGCGCGCAGGCCGTCGCGTACCAGGGGGTGGTCATCGACCAGCAGGATTTTGATAGGTGTTGTCATAGTCGTTTAGCTGTTATAGGCGGCGTAAGCCGTGAGGACGGTGCCGTCAGTGGAGGACACGATCTCGAAACGGCCGCCGATGGCGTCCATCCGTTCCATCATATTGCGCAGGCCGATGCCGTGCTTGGGGTGCAGTGCGATGCTTTCCGCATCAAAACCGTTGCCGTCGTCGCTGATGCGCAAGGTCACCCCGGCGGCGGTGCCGGTCAGGCGGATGCCAATGTGCTTGGCGCCGGCGTGGCGTTCGATGTTGGTGAGCGCTTCCTGCGCCACCCGGAACAGCACGGTATTGGCCACGTCCGACAGGGCATCGACCGCGCCCGTGGTATCGAAGTGTACCGGGGTTCCCGAACTGAGCGTGTACTCCTGGCCCAGGTGGTGCAGCGCGGCGGCCAGGCCCAGGTCGTCGAGGATGGCCGGGCGCAGGTTGTGCGAAATGCGGCGCACCTCGCCCATCACGTTGCTCAATTGGTCGGCCGCGTGTTCGAACACGGCGGTGGCGGCCTGGCGCTGCTCGGGCTTCGGCGAGGCCAGGCGGATCATGCCGGCCTCGATCTGCAGCTTGATCGACACCAGCCACTGGCTGATGCCATCGTGCAGGTCGCGCGATAGCCGGGCCCGTTCTTCTTCCTGCGACTCCACCACGCGTTGCGCCAGCACTTTCAGCTTGGCGTCGGCCACCCGGTGTTCGCTGACGTTCAGCGCCAGCCCGGCACCGGCCACCACCAGCGCGGCGGCAATTGCGATCAGTGCGATCCACAGCATGGTGTTGTGGATGTTGCCGGACTGCTGGGTGTCGATCTGCGCCAGCGCCCGATCGACGTCATCGAGATAAATGCCGGTGCCCATCATCCAGCCCCAGTTTGGCATGGCGATCACGTAGCCGAGCTTGGCCACGGCCTTCTGGGTCGAGGGCTTGACCCACATGTACCGCTCCAGCCCACCACCTTTGCGCGCGCGTTGCAGCAGGTTCTGGATGGTTGGCCGGCCCAGCGCATCGCGCATCTCGAACAGGTTTTTGCCCACCAGGTCGGGCTGGCGCGGATGCATCAGGGTGTTGCCCTGCATATCGTAGAGGAAGAAATAGCCATCGTCGCCATAGCTGAGCGATTCGAGGATGCGCTTGGCTTCGTTGCGGGTGGCCTCGTCGTTGCGGCCCGAGTTGTACAGGTGCGAGATCGAATGGGTGGCCAGCGCCACGTAGTGCTTGAGTTCGGCCTCCTTGCTGCTCAGGTAGGCTTGCTGGATGGTGTCGCGCTGCTGCTGGGCCAGCAAGGCGGACTGGTGCTGCACCGCCAGTGCGATGGCGCACAGGGCGAAGATCAGCGGCGTAATGGCCAGGAAGATGACTTTTTGCCGCAACTTCATGAGGGTAGTCCCATCGAATTTTGTATAGACGAGATTTTACGCCTCCCCGCGCCCTCACCCCTACGTAGAAATACGCAACACAGCTGCGTAATCCTGCGCTTGCTTCAATTATGTAATTCGTGAATACTCGCCATAAGCTGCCGCGATGCCGAATTGGCAAGAGCAGCCCCCATCCTTGGAGGAAGCATGACACCTGTTCCAACCGCACCCCAGACACTCGGCGCCAAGCTGGGCTGGGCCGTCGTCGCCTTGCTCGGCGCTTCCGCACTGGGCTTTATTGCCTTGAAGCGCGGCGAGTCGATCAGCGCCATCTGGATCGTGATTGCCGCCGTGTGCGTCTATCTGATCGCCTACCGTTATTACAGCCTGTACATCGCCAAGAACGTGCTCGGGCTCGACGCCAGGCGACTGACGCCGGCGCAACGCCTCAATGACGGCCTCGACTACGTCCCCACCAACAAGAACGTGCTGTTCGGTCACCACTTTGCCGCCATTGCCGGCGCCGGTCCCCTGGTCGGGCCAGTCCTGGCCGCGCAGATGGGCTACCTGCCCGGCATGCTGTGGATCCTGGCCGGCGTGGTGTTTGCCGGCGCGGTGCAGGATTTTATTATCCTGTTCATCTCCATGCGCCGCGACGGCCGCTCGCTGGGCGACCTGATCAAATCCGAACTGGGACAAATTCCCGGCATGATCGCCCTGCTCGGCACCTTCATGATCATGGTGATCATCCTGGCCGTGCTGGCCCTGATCGTCGTAAAAGCCCTCACGCATTCGCCGTGGGGCAGCTTCACGGTGATTGCCACCATCCCGATCGCGCTGTTCATGGGCGTGTACTCGCGCTTTATCCGCGTGGGCCGTATCGGCGAAGTGTCGATCATCGGTTTTGTGCTGCTGATGGCGGCCATCTTCGGCGGCCAGTATGTGCAGGAACACCCTGCCCTGGCGCCGATGTTCGACTTCACCGGCACCGAGCTGACCTGGATGCTGATCGGCTACGGCTTCGTGGCGTCGGTGCTGCCGGTGTGGCTGCTGCTGGCCCCGCGTGACTACCTGTCCACCTTCCTCAAGATCGGCACCATCGTCGGCCTGGCCGTGGGCATCATCGTGGTGGCCCCTTACCTGAAAATGCCGGCCATGACCAAGTTCATCGACGGCACCGGCCCGGTCTGGTCGGGCACGCTGTTCCCGTTCCTGTTCATCACCATCGCTTGCGGCGCCGTGTCCGGCTTCCACGCGCTGATCGCGTCGGGCACCACGCCCAAGATGATCGAAAACGAAACCCATGCCCGCTACATCGGCTATGGCGCCATGCTGATGGAATCGTTCGTGGCCATCATGGCGCTGGTCGCTGCTTCGACCATCGAGCCCGGCATTTACTTCGCCATGAACAGCCCGGCCGCGCTGATCGGCACCACGCCCGAGTCCGCCGCTGCCGCCATTTCGCAGTGGGGCTTCTACGTGACGCCGGAAATGCTGGTGCAAACCGCCAAGGACGTTGGCGAGCACAGTATCATTTCGCGTGCCGGCGGTGCGCCGACCCTGGCGGTGGGCATGGCCCACATCCTGTCGAGCGTGATCGGCGGCCAGGCCATGATGGCGTTCTGGTACCACTTCGCGATCCTGTTCGAGGCACTGTTCATCCTCACCGCCGTCGATGCCGGCACCCGCGCCGGCCGCTTCATGCTGCAAGACCTGATGGGCGCGTTCGTACCGGCCATGAAACAGACCGAAAACACGTTTGCCAACCTGGTCGCCACTGGCCTCTGCGTAGCAGCGTGGGGCTACTTCCTGTACCAGGGCGTGGTCGATCCGCTGGGCGGCATCAACACCTTGTGGCCGCTGTTCGGTATCGCCAACCAGATGCTGGCGGCCATCGCGCTGATGCTCGGTACCTGCGTGCTGTTCAAGATGAAGCGCGGCAAGTACGCATGGGTGACCATCGTGCCGACCATCTGGCTGCTGCTGTGCACGCTGACCGCAGGCTGGCAGAAAATGTTCCATGCCGATCCGAAAATCGGTTTCCTGGCGCATGCGGCCAAGTACCAGGCAGCGATTGATGAAGGCAAGATCCTGGCCCCCGCCAAGTCGCTGGCGCAGATGCAGCAAGTGGTCTTCAACGATTACCTCGACGCGGGCCTGGCCGGCTTCTTCGTGATCGTCGTGCTGAGCGTGCTGGTGTTTGGTATCCGCACCGTGCTCAAGGCGCGTGCCAGCAGCCTGCCGACGGTCAACGAAAGTCCGTTGGTTCTGGCGAAGGCGCAGTAATGTTAGGCGACATCGCCAAGGCCGGTCGTTACCTCGGGCAGAGCATGCGCCTGATGATGGGCCTGCCTGATTACGACACGTATGTCAGCCACCGGGAGGTGACCCATCCGGGCGAGCCGGTGATGACGTACGAGGAGTTTTTCAAGGAGCGGCAGGAAGCCCGCTACGGCGGCGCCGGCAAGCGCGGCGGTTGTTGCTAGGCTCCATGGCATCATAAAAACGGCATTGTTCGCAATGCCGTTTTTTTTCGTTTCCCCGGGAACTTTTTGGCGCGTGCGTCGTCAAATAAGCTCAGCCACACAGATGGCCACTTCCGGGAGACACATGACATCCTCATTTTCCTACGACAATGCCTTCGCCCGTAACATCGGCTGGGTGACCCATGCCGAGCAATCGGTGTTGCGCGACAAGCGCGTGGCAATTGCCGGGCTCGGCGGTGTTGGCGGCGTGCATTTGCTCACGCTGGCGCGCCTGGGCATCGGCAATTTTCATGTGGCCGATTTCGATACCTTCGACGTCGCCAATTTCAATCGCCAGGTGGGCGCTACGGTCTCCACGCTGGGCCAGCCCAAGGCCGAGGTGCTGGTGCGCATGGCGCGCGATATCAATCCCGACATCAACATCGTCAGCTTCCCCGACGGCGTCGACCAGGACAATCTGCTCACGTTCTTGCTGGGCGTGGACCTGTATGTCGATGGCCTCGATTTCTTTGCCTTCGAGGCGCGCCAGGCCACCTTTGCCGCGTGCGCGGCGCGCCATATTCCCGCCATTACCGCCGCCCCGCTCGGCATGGGCACGGCCGTGCTCAGCTTCCTGCCGGGCCAGATGACGTTCGAAGAATATTTTTGCTGGGGTGACCTGCCCGAGCGCGAAAAGGCGCTGCGCTTCCTGATCGGCCTGGCGCCGGCCGGCCTGCATGGCGACTACCTGGTCGATCCGTCCACCATCAACCTGGCGGAAAAGCGCGGCCCATCGACCATCATGGGATGCGAGCTGTGCGCCGGCGCGGCCGCCACCGAGGCGTTGAAAATCCTGCTCAACCGGGGCGAAGTGCTGGCCGCGCCGTACGGCTACCAGTTCGACGCCTACCGCAACAAACTTACCCGCACCTACCGCCCCGGCGGCAACCGCCATCCGTTGCAGCGCATCGCCATGATGCTGGCGCGCCGGCGCATGGCTGAGGCGGCCTCATGAAGCCGCAGACGCCGGAGCGCGGTAACGCGCCGTCCAGTTCGGCATCTGGTGCCGCGCCCAACTCCGCTTACAAACCAGCATCCGGTTCGGCGTGCGGGCCCGCTTCCGGGGCTGCTTCCGGCGCCGCTGCCACGCTCACGCGCCAGCTTGATCCGACGCTGGAAAAAATCCTCGACCTGGCGCGCTGGGCGCCCAGCGGCGATAACACCCAGCCGTGGCGTTTCGAAATACTCGATGCGCGCCGGCTGGTCGTGCACGGTCACGACACGCGCGACCATTGCGTGTATGACCTCGACGGCCACCCGAGCCAGATCTCGATCGGCGCCCTGCTCGAGACCATGGCGATTGCCGCCAGCACATTCGGTCTGGCCACCCGCATCTTTCCCCACGTTGACGCGCCGGCCCACCGCCCCACGCTCACCGTCGAATTCAGCGACGATGCGGCACTGGCGTCCGATCCATTGGCCGCGCACATTCTGGCGCGCAGCGTGCAGCGGCTGCCGCTGAGCCGGCGTGCGCTCACGACCGGCGAAAAGATGGCACTGACCGCCACGCTGCCGGGCGGCTACGAGGTCACCTGGCTGGAAGGAAAGCAGCGCACGGCTGCGGCCGGCTTGATGTTCCGCAATGCCAAGCTGCGCCTGACCATGCCCGAGGCCCATCAGGTGCACCAGGCCGTGATCGAATGGAACGCGCGCCACAGCGCCGACCGCATGCCCGACCGCGCGCTCGGCGTCGATCCCTTCACCGCAAAAATGATGCGCTGGGTCATGCACGACTGGCGCCGTGTCGATTTTTTTAACACTTGGCTGGCGGGCACGGTGGCGCCGCGTTTGCAGATGGACCTGATCCCCGGCCTGGCCTGCGCCGCCCACTTCGTGCTGGCGGCGCCCCATCATCCGCACCGGATTGCCGACTACATTTCTGCCGGGCGCGCCATGCAGCGTTTCTGGCTTACGGCCACGTCGCTGGGCTTGCAGCTGCAACCGGAAATGACGCCGCTGATTTTCTCGCGCTACGTGCGCGACGGCCGGGTATTTTCCGGCACGCGCGGCATGCAGCAGCGGGCCGCCATCCTGTCGCGCGAGGCCGAGCAACTGGTGGGCAAGCCCTTGTGGGAGCGCGCCGTCTTCATGGGCCGCATCGGCGCCGGACCGCCTGCACAGGCGCGCTCGCTGCGCCGGCCGCTGGCCGAGCTGATCATCGCGTCGTAACCAGCGACACCTGTTCGTCACGCGGCAAGTATCGAGCAATAACTTGCGCACCATAATCATCAAGTTGTCATTGAGCGGACCACCAATGCGAGCGATTCCCCCACGTCATATTGTTGTGTTCCTGTGCTTGTTATGCGCGAGCCTGGTGCTGGCGGTCGCCAGCGCGGCGGCGTTGGCGCTGCTGCCGCTGGGCGACTTTCGCGGCGTGCTGGTCGTGCTGGCTGGCGTGCTGCTGCTGTACCTGTATGCCTTCGTGGTGTACCGCCTGTTCTTGCGATTGCTGCCGCTGCGCGAGGGCGAGGTGGCGCCGGGATCGCAACACGAGCTCATCGCCAACGTCAACATGCTGTTCTACCTGCTGCTATTCAACTCGCTGGTACGGTCGCACGTGGTGCCAGTGCCGCTGATGCGGCTGGTGTACCTGGCGCTGGGCGCGCGGCTGGGCACGAATACCTATAGCGCCGGCGCGCTGCTCGACCCGCCGCTCACGCGTATCGGCAGCAACACCATCATCGGCCACGACGCCGTGATCTTCGCCCACGTGATCGAAGGCGAGCGGCTCGAACTCAAGGCCGTCGTCATCGGCAACACCGTCACCATCGGCGCCACCGCAGTCATCATGGCCGGTGTGCATATCGGCGACCGCGCCATCGTTTCGGCCGGCGCGGTGGTGACCAAGGATACGCGGATAGGTGCGGGCGAGGTGTGGGGCGGCATCCCGGCGCGACGCCTCAAGGCTGCACCTGCTGCGCCGGTTGAAGCGTGACGGAATTTTTTACACTTCATCGTATTAAAACGCGCCGCGCACGCGCAAGTGCTTGATTCCACAGCGATCACAAGCACTGGCAAGGCTTTTGCTCAAGAGCTGGCATGGTCCCGATTTCCGGGTGCCACCTACCTCTGGGAGCAACCATGAAAACATGCAAAACCGCGCTGGCCGCCGCAACGATCGCGGCCGCACTGGCCGCCCCGCTCACCGCCAGCGCCGGCCCCGTGGTCGGATTCGATCCGACCGGCACCGGCAACTACAGCGTCTATGCCGACCTGTGGACCAACGTCACCGATACCGGCCTGGCCACCGGCTTCATTCCCGGCATCACGGTCGGGCCCGGCGGCGCCGCACCGTACCTGACCGAGCTGCGTTCGCAGATGGTGGTTGGCACCATGTCCAACAGTAATATTCCGGCCATCGTGACCCCGCCCGGCCTCAACCAGACGTTTGAAATCAGCAAGGTCGTGCGCTTCCAGGAGCTGGTCGATTTGCAGACACCCACCACCGCGCACTTCACCCTGCCGCCATCGCAATCGGCCGCCATGGACGTCGATCCGCTGCGTGCCGGCGTGCAAAACCTGGCTATCTATTTCGACCAGATCACGCCCGGCGCCGGCAGCAGTAAATCCGTGCCCGGCAATGGCGTGGGCTCCGTGGCCTGCTACGGTACCGGCTCCACCTCGGCCGGCTGCGGCACCGCGCCCGGTGACCCGGACGGCGACGGCATCATCATCCTGTCGGGCCACCTGGTGTTCAACGACGCCAGCTTCACGGCCACCGGCGCCGTCGGCACCGGTTCGTTCGACGCCCGCTTCGTGATCGACTACGTCGATGCCAACTACCTCGACATCGTCACCGGCTCGATCTTCCAGGACAAGACCACCGGCACCACCAACGTGCCATCGTTCTTCACCCCCACCATGATGTGGGACGGCAGCACGCCCACCACGGTGCCGTTCCTGAAGGTCGATTCGTCGCAAACCTTTGCCGCGCTGGCCGTGCCTGAACCGGCCACGCTGGCCATCATGGGCCTGGGCTTTGCCGGACTGGCGCTGACGCGCCGTAAGTCCGGCGCCAAAGACGCGAAGATGGCCGGTGGCGCCGGCCTGTGCCCAGCATAGTTTCAAGCCGTGCCAGCGGCTGCGTTGGGCGGATCGGGCGCCAGCCTGATCCGCTCTTTTTTATGGGACTCGCAACCGGTCCAGCAACGACGCCAGTTGCCTGCCTGCGTCGTAGCCGGCAAAGTGTCCCGCCAGCCGCAACGCCGCCGCACGCGGCTCGGCCTGGCTCAGCAGCGCCAGCGCAGCCTCGCGCACGGTCGCTTCGCTCAGGCGTTCGGACCGCAGCAAGCGCCCGGCACCGCAGGCCAGCACGCCCGCCATGTTCAGGTATTGGTCCAGATTGCCGGCGATGCCCAGCACAGGTACGCCTGCCACCAGCGCCTGCTGGCACGTGGGACTGCCGCCATTGCACACCACCAGTTGCGCGCGCCGCGCCGCTGCCGCGCCCGGCAGGTACGGCACCACCCGCGCATTGGCCGGCACCGCCTGCGGACTGGCGCCGCCGGCCGTGGCGGCAATCACCGTCACCGGCAACGACGCCAGCGCCTGCAACACAAGCGGCAACACCTGGCCCGCGCCCGAACTGCCCAGCGTCACGTACACCACCGGCGGCCCGGCATTGAGTTCGTCCCACCACGCCGGCAGCGGCGTGGGTGGCGACCAGGTGACCGCCCCCATGTAAGCGTGAGAGGACGGCAAATCACTCGATGGAAACATCTGCGGAATATCGGCATACAGCACGTGGTCGGCGTCGGTGTACACGCGCCGCAAATCCGTCCCCAGCGACGGCAGGCCGTGCGCGCGCCGCACCCTGTTGAGCGGCCGGCTGTGCAAGGCGAACGCCAGCGGCTGTACCAGCCGGAACAGGCGATCAGCCAGTGCGATGGGCAGCACGCGCGCGAACGGCAGCGCCGGCACCTGGTAATGCTGGCGCACGTAGGGGCTCCAGTAGGCGTTGATCAGGCTGATGTACGGGATGCCGGCCAGTCTTGCGCTCACCGACAGCGACAACCTGAAATCGCCCACCACCACCTGCGGCTGCACCGCCCCGAGCACGCGCAGATCATCGGCCACGTACTGTTGCAAAGTGGCCGCATCGTACACAGGTTTGCCCGCCGCCAGCGCGTCCAGAAAGCGCTCGCTGGAAATGCTGTGCAGACGCAAGGGATCGATATTGCTGCCCTTGAAAAACATGTCGTAGCCGGACGCGCACGCCACGTCCACCGCGTAGCGGGCAGGGTCCAGCGCTTGCGCCAGCGCCAAGGGGCGGCCTACATGCGCCAAGGTTACGGCCTCGGCCATGAACAGGATTTTTTGTCGTTCCATCGTCATCAGCTTGCGTTGCCTTTGCCTGTGTTGTTTGAGATAGCGCAAACGTGCCCTGTTTAGATATAGATCAATATCGTTCTGACCTCAAGCCTATATTTTTCCTACTGGCACTAGTGATGAGCCCGCCCGTGCCGACGATTTCGGCGTCCACCGTTGGAGGGTTCCACCGCGATGTCCAACCACGAACGTTTCGGCCTGAGCCAGCGGCTGACCATCCTTTCCATGCTCTCGACCGGCAGCGCGCTGCTGCTGGTGTTCTTCACGTTTGCCGCCACCTCGGTGCTGCACGGCCAGGAAGTCGAGCGCGACCGGCTGGCCACGCTGGCGGCGGTGATCGGTTCCAGCGACGATGGCGTAGCCAGGCGCGTCAATGGCAAGCAGGTCGCGCAGCAACTGCAGTCGCTGGGCCACGACCACGATATTTTGCAAGCGGCCGTGTACGACCGCGACGGTGCGCTGCTGGCGCGCTACAGCTCGCCACGTTTGCGGCCGGCCCAGGCCGCGCCGGACGTGCTGCCGGCCGACGTACTGTCCGCTCACCTCGCCGTTGCCGTCCAGGCTGCTGCAGCGACGCTTGATGAGCCTGCGCGCGCCGGCGCGGCATCGGCTGCCACGTTGCCGGCAACCGCTACCGTCACGCCGGACGACAGCGTGGGCAGCAGTCCGCTCTGGCAACCGGTCAACCGCGTGATGTGGCCCTTCGTCATCCGGGGTGAGCCGGGCGGCGTGATCCTGCTCGAACGCAGCGCCTTGCCGATGTGGTTCGAGATCCTGAAAAGCCTGGGCGCCGCCTGCGTTGCGGCCGTGCTCGCTTTTATGACCGCGCTGCTGGTCGCGGCCCGTTCGCGTGGCAGCGTGACCGAGCCGGTGGCGCGCCTGATCGCGGCCGCCCAGCAGGTCAGCCGCGGCCAGCCCACATTGCGCATCGTGCACCAGCGCGGCGACGACCTCGGCGCGCTGATCGACAGTTTCAACGACATGCTGGCCCAGGTGGAGGCGCGCGATGGCGCCCTGGCCCAGTACCGCGACCAGCTCGAACGCCAGGTGGGCGTGCGCACCGAGCAACTGGAAAAAGCCAAGAATGCGGCCGAGGCCGCCAGCCAGGCGAAGAGCGCCTTCCTGGCCACCATGAGCCACGAAATCCGCACGCCGATGAACGGCGTGCTGGGCATGACGGAACTGCTGCTGGCCACGCGCCTGTCCGAACAGCAGCGCCACTACACCAGCATGGTCAAGCGCTCGGGCGAGCACCTGCTGGTGATCATCAACGACATCCTCGACTTTTCCAAGATCGAGGCCGGCAAGCTGACGGTCGAATACATCCAGTTCAATTTCCGCGACCTGCTCGACGATATCGAGCACGTGTTCTCGCCCCAGGCCCAGGCCAAGGGCTTGCGGCTGGAACTGAACGTGGCCTGCGACATCCCGGTTGCCATCAGCGGCGACCCCAACCGGCTGCGCCAGGTGCTGTTCAATTTGCTGGGCAATGCTGTCAAATTTACCGACACCGGCGAGATCATGGTCAAGGTGGCGGTGGCTGCCGAGGACGCCCAGCGCGTGACCTTGCGCTTCGAGGTGCACGACACCGGCATCGGCGTCTCCAACGAGGCGCGCGGACGCATCTTCGATTCGTTCTCGCAGGCCGATGGCTCGACCACGCGCAAGCATGGCGGTACCGGCCTGGGCCTGGCGATCTCGAAGCAGCTGGTGGAATTAATGGGAGGCACGATAGGCGTCGATCATGCGTTGACGCAAGGTTCGATCTTCTGGTTCGCCGTACATTTCGACAAGCCCCGCGTCGATACCGACGATCCCATCCATACCTCCCACGGAATCCGTACCTTGATCGTCGATGACAACCCCACCAGCAGAGGCGAGCTGGAACGCCTGCTGGCGACCTGGCGCGTCCCTGCCGCCGCCAGCACCGCCACCGACTCCCTGCCCCGCCTGCGCCAGGCGGCAGCCGACGGCCAGCCCTACAACGTCGTGCTGCTCGACATGGCGCTGCCGCGCACCAGCGGCCTGGCGCTGGCGGCGGCAATCCACGCCGAACCGGACCTGGCCGATCTGCGAATCATGCTGCTGAGCACGGAGCGCGATGCCGCCGACCGCGTCCAGCAACGCGCTGCCGGAGTCGCCTTCCAGCTGATCAAGCCACCGCGCGAATGCGATCTGCACTACTGCCTGCTTGCCCGCGCTGGCGCCGCGCCATTGGCACTGCGCAGTGCCAATGGCGCGCCAGTTCATATTCATGCACGTATGCCTGCCGGTATGCCCACACCCAGGCCGGCGCCTGCGCCTGTCCATGCACCGGCGCACGGCCCCGCGCATGCGTCCGTCAATTTGCTCGTAAGTTCGCCCGCCGATTCGTCCATCTATTCACCCGCCGATTCGTCCATCTATTCGCCCGCTGATTCGCCCACCTATTCGCCTGCGAACTTGCACGCCATGCTGCCGCCGCTGCCTGCCGCCGTGGCGCCGGCCGCGCCGCCGGTGACGGCGTTGAGCACCTCCGGCCCGCCGCCGCGCGCGCGCCGGGGCCGCAAGGTCTTGCTGGCCGAAGACAATCCGGTCAACGTCGAGGTGGCCAGCGCCATGCTCGAGAGCCTGGGCCTGGAAGTGAGCCGCGCCTGCAACGGCCAGGAGGCATTGCACAGCTTGCAGTCGGACGACTTCGACCTGGTGCTGATGGATTGCCAGATGCCGGTCATGGACGGCTTTGCCGCCACCACCGAAATTCGCCGCCGCGAACAGCAGCACGGCCACGCCCGCACCTTGCCCATCATTGCCATTACCGCCAACGCCCTGCAAGGCGACCGTGAGGCCTGCCTGGCGGCCGGCATGGACGACTACCTGAGCAAACCGTTCACCCAGCAGGCGCTGGGCCAGACCATCGCCCGCTGGATCACCCTGCCGCGCCTGGCGCCCGGCCTGCTGGCGGCGCAGGAGGCCGACGCCCGATCACTCCAGCCGGCCTCGCTGCCGCTCCCCGCTCCTGCGCCAGTGCCAATGCCGGCCCAGGCCCCGCACGAGGTTTCTTTGACGGTGCCCATGCCGGCCAGCCCCGCCAGCGACAACGCGATCAACACCCAGGCGCTGGCCAATATCCGCGCGCTGAGCGCCAGCAACGGCGAAGCCCTGCTCGAACGCGTGCTGCACGCCTACCTGGCCGATACCCCCCCGCACCTGCAAGCGCTGCACACCGCAATTGCAGCCGGCAACACCGACCAGTTGCGCAAGACCGCGCACACGCTTAAGAGCAGCAGCGCCAATGTCGGCGCGCTGGCCCTGTCGCAACGCTGCAAGGACCTGGAACAACTGGGCCGCAACAACACCACCGCCGGCGCCGCCGAGCTGCTGGCGGACATGGAACGATCTTTCCAGGCCGTGCGGCAGGCATTGGGCGCTTTGCTGGAAAAGGAAACCTGATATGGCTACTCCCCCACCCCGTACGCGCGGCCTGGTCCTGGTGGCCGACGACGATCCCGTGATGCGCCTGCTGATGCTGGAAATGCTGGCCCAGGTGGACCTGGACGCAGTGGAAGCCGTGGACGGCGTGCAGGCGCTGGCGCGCTACCAGGAACTGGCGCCCGACCTGGTGCTGCTCGACGTGGAAATGCCTGGCATGGACGGCTTTACGGTCTGCCGCGAAATCCGCCGCCTGGAAACCCACCCGGTCGCCCCCATCATCATGGTGACCGGCGGCGACGAGCTCGAATCGGTCACCAAGGCGTATGAAGCGGGCGCCACCGATTTCGTCTCCAAGCCGATCAACTGGCCCATCCTTGGCCACCGCGTGCTGTACGTGCTGCGCGCGTCCGACGCGATCACCCGGCTGCGCATTGCCGACGCCCAGCACCGGGCCGTACTGGCCGCCATCCCCGACACCTTTTTCCGCATGAACAAGGATGGCTACTACCTCGACTACGAACAGGGCCACGAGGCCAGCGACGTCTTCTCCAGCGACCTGTGCGTAGGCCGCCACCTGAACGACGTGCTGCCGCCCGACATTGCCCGCCGCATGCTGGACAAGGTGCGCGCCGTGCTCGATACCCAGCGCATCAGCTCGCTCGACTACGAACTGCCTGTCACCGGCGGCGCCGCACCGCTGCGCGCACGCCATGGTGAACACGCAGTGCCGCCGCCGGTACGCCACTTCGAGGCGCGGCTGGTAGCCACCGGCCCCAGCGAAGTACTGGGCCTGGTGCGCGATATCAGCGAGCGCAAGCGCACCGAAGAGCAGATCCGCCGCCTGGCCTATTGCGACAGTCTCACCGGCATCCCCAACCGCCAGGCCTTCCTGGAAACGCTGGAGGCCGAACTGGTACGCTCGCGCAAGGGCAACAAGAAATTCGCGGTACTGTTCATGGACCTCGACGCCTTCAAGCGCATCAACGACACGCTGGGCCACGACGTCGGCGACCACCTGTTGATGGCAGTCTCGGAGCGGCTGCGCGAGACTACCCGGCCCAGCGACCTGGTCTCGCGCACCGAGGTCGGCATCAACAACCTGGCGCGCCTGGGCGGCGACGAATTCACGATTTTAATACCGGATCTCGAGCGCGTGGAAAACGCCCTCAACGTGGCGCACCGCGTGAAGGAAGCCATGCGGCGGCCATTCCAGATCGACGACCACGAGATTTTTGTGACCGCCAGCATCGGCATTTCGCTGTACCCGGAAGACGGCGAGGATTGCAGCTCGCTGCTCAAATTCGCCGACACCGCGATGTACCACGCCAAGAGCTGCGGCAAGAACAACGCCAAGCTCTACAGCTCGTCGCTGACGATGCAGATCATGAGCCACGTGCAGCTCGAAGTGGGCCTGCGCAAGGCCTTGCAGAACGACGAGCTTTACCTGCTGTACCAGCCGCAGATCGCCGTTGCCAGCACCAGCATCGTGGGCGTGGAAGCGCTGGTGCGCTGGCGCCATCCCGAGCGCGGCATCATCTCGCCCACCGAGTTCATCCCGCTGGCCGAGGAAACCGGCCTGATCGTGCCGATCGGCGAATGGGTGCTGCGCACCGCCTGCCGCCAGGCCATGGCGTGGCAGGCACCGGGGCAGCGCACACTGCGGGTGGCGGTCAACTTGTCGGCCAAGCAGTTCAAGGACGAGAACCTGACCCAGATCGTGCTCTCGGCCCTGCACGACACGGGATTACCGGCCCACCTGCTGGAACTGGAACTGACCGAAGGCACGCTGATGGACGACGCCCGCGCCACCATGGTCACGCTGGAGCAGTTGCGCGGCATCGGCGTGTACCTGTCGATCGACGACTTCGGCACCGGCTACTCGTCGATGAATTATCTGAAACGCTTCAATGTGCGCGCCCTGAAGATCGACAAGAGTTTCATCAGCGGCCTGCCGCAGGACTCGGAAAACGCCGCCATCACGCGCGCCATCATCGCCATGGCGCATGGCCTCAAGCTGGCCGTGGTGGCCGAGGGTGTGGAAACCGTTGAGCAATTGGTGCTGCTGGAAGAATACGGCTGCGACCTGGCGCAAGGCTACCATCTGGGCCGGCCGTCGCCGCCGGAGGTCATAGTCCAGATGCTGGGCGGCGGCGCGGCGCCGGACAGCGCGGCCTCGTGAACTGCGCCAGGTGTCCTGCGGTCCGGTTGACGCGGCAACCGAGATCCAGTGACCTGCTGCCCCCTGCCCTCTGCCCCCTGCCCGACGACCATCAGCGGCGCAATTGGTTCCGCGCCGCGCATTGAGGCAGCGCAGAGGGCGGCGTGCGCCACCGCATAAGATGAGCTGATTGCCACGCCAGCCCGTCTTGTCACCGTCTTCTCGCCACCATGTCCGCCAACCCTGCCGCCAACTTCGCCACCGCGCTGATCGAACGCCACCGCTTCGAGGAAGCTTTTGTATTCTGGCACGCGCGCCATGCGGACGATGCGCAGGGGGCGCTAGCCGCGCTCGCTTCGCTATCGCGCCAGGCCACGCGCGAGCGCCAGCATCAGCTGGCAGCCGGCTACCACGCCATGCACACGGCGCTGCGCCGCGGCAGCCGCTGGTACCCGGGCATGCTGGCCGATCGCCTGCTGCCGCTTGCCGACGTTACCATCAGCAGCCACCGCCTGCGCCATGATGCCGCGCAACTGGCCTATTTGCACCAGCTGGGCGTGCTGGGCGACGCCTTCCCGCCCATTATTGCCCGCTACCGGCGCCTGGCGGCCCGGCTCGAATCGCGCCTCGACCGCCACGACCTGCTCAGCACCGATGAACAGGACGCCATCGACGAAGCCTACGACCGCATCATCCACCTGCGCCCCACCCCGAGCGTGGCGCAAGCCTTTTCCAGCCATGCGCTGGCTGCCGCGCGCCGGCCCCCACCAGCCCATGGCATCGTTGTCATCGACGATTTTTTGTCACCACATGCATTGGACGAGCTGTGGCGCTTCTGCGTGCAATCGACGATCTGGTTCCGCGAACAGGGCCATGGCCGGCTGGCCGCCACCTACGACCACGGCTTCAATTGTCCGCTGCTGGTGCAGGTGGCGCACGGCGTGTTCGGCGATGACCGGCAATTGCTGGGACTGCGGGCGGGCAAGCACCCGCCGCGCCTGCCGGGCGAATCGCTGCACGGCGCGGTGGACGGATTGAAGGTGCAATTATGGCTCACGCCCGATACGGCCAATCTCGACCAGGCCAAGGGCGGCCTGGTGATCCGCGACTACGACGGTCGCACGCGCCACATCCCCTACCGGCAAAACCGGGCAGTGCTGTTCGATGCGCGCCTGGCGCACGGTGCGGCCAGTTGCCACTTCCGCGACGACCATGCCAGCGCCCGCATCGAGGTGGCCATGCTGTATGCCGGGACCGGCTGTTACAGCACGCCGTCCTCACGCATGGCGGCGATCTCGTCATCGCCATAGCCGAGCGTGCGCAGTACTTCGTCGTTGTGCTGGCCCAGGGTCGGGCCGATCCACTGGGTGCGGCCCGGGGTGGCCGACAGCTTGGGCGAAATGGCCGGCAGCTTGATCGGTGTGCCGTCGGCAAACTGGTGCTGCTCGAACATCTCGCGCGCGAGAAATTGCGGGTCGGTCATCATGTCACGCACCGAGTAGATTTTCCCGGCCGGCACGTCCGCCGCCTGCAGCACGGCCAGCGCGCTGTCGATATCGTGGGTGTCGCACCAGGCCTGGATGGCGGCGTCGATTTCTTCGGTACGTTGCACGCGGCCGTCGTTGCGCGCCAACTGGACGTCGCCGGCCAGGTCGATGCGGCCCATGGCCAGCATCAGGCGCTTGAAAATCGCGTCGCCATTGCCGGCAATGACGATATTCTCGCCGTCGCGGGTAGTGTAGGTATTCGATGGCACGATGCCGGGCAAAGCGCCGCCGGTGCGTTCGCGCACCACGCCCGCGTGGTCGAACTCGGGCACCAAGGATTCCATCAGGTTGAACACCGATTCGTACAGCGCCACATCGACCATCTGGCCTTCGCCTTTAAGTTTGCCGCCGGTCACGTCGCGGTGGCGCAGCGCCATCATGGCGCCGATCACGCCGTGCAGGGCCGCCACCGAGTCGCCGATCGACACGCCCACCCGCACCGGCGGACGGTCGGCATGGCCGCTCACGTAACGCAGCCCGCCCATCGATTCGCCGATGGCGCCAAAGCCCGGCAAATCCTTCATGGGACCGGTCTGGCCAAAGCCCGACAGCCGCACCATGATGGTGGCGGGGTTAAGAGACTTCAGTTGCTCGTAGCCGAGCTCCCATTTTTCCAGCACGCCGGGGCGGTAGTTCTCGACGATGATGTCGGCCTCGACCGCCAGCTGGCGCGCGATGGCGCGGCCGCGCGAATCCTTCATGTTCAGCGTCAGCGATTTCTTGTTACGCGCCTGCACCGACCACCACAGCGACGTGCCGTCCTTGAGCACGCGCCACTTGCGGATCGGGTCGCCGTCGCCAGGCGCCTCGATCTTGATCACCTCGGCGCCGAACTCGGCCAGCATGCGCCCACAAAAAGGGCCCGCGATCAGCGTGCCCAGTTCCAGTACCTTGATGCCTGCCAGCGGTAATGCCGTGGCGGCCGTTTGCTTGTCACTCATGTCGTCCTTCGGTCCAGCATGGCGCGGGCGATGGTGCCGGCGTCCACGTATTCGAGTTCGCCGCCCATCGGCACGCCGCGCGCCAGCCGGCTTACCTGCAGCCCGCGCGCCTTGAGCATTTCGCTGATGTAGTGGGCGGTCGCTTCGCCTTCGTTGGTGAAATTGGTGGCCAGCACCACTTCGGTGACCAGGCCGTCCGCCGCGCGGGCGATCAGCTTTTCCAGGTGAATGTCCTTGGGGCCGATGCCGTCAAGCGGCGAGAGCCGCCCCATCAGCACGAAGTACAGGCCTTTATAGGTGAGCGTCTGCTCGATCATCAGCTGGTCGGCCGGCGTTTCCACCACGCACAGCAGGCGGCGATCGCGCGCGTCGTCCATGCACAAGTCGCAGACGTCTTCTTCGGTAAAAGTGTTACACAGCGCGCAGTGATGCACGGCGTTGACGGCCTGGTGCAATGCGCGCGAGAGCATGTCCGCGCCTTCGCGGTCGTGCTGCAGCAGGTGGAACGCCATCCGCTGCGCCGACTTCGGGCCGACGCCGGGTAAACGGCGCAGCGCCTCGGTCAGAAATTCCAGCGATCTGGACATGCAGGTGCTGGCTTAGAAAGGCATCTTGAAGCCGGCTGGCAGGCCGGGGATGTTCATGCCGGCGGTCATGCCGCTCATTTTTTCGGCCGAGGTGGCCTCTGCCTTGCGCACGGCGTCGTTGAAGGCGGCAGCGACCAGGTCTTCCAGCATGTCCTTGTCGTCGGCCAGCAGCGACGGGTCGATCGATACGCGCTTGACGTCGTTCTTGCAGGTCATCACGATCTTGACCAGGCCGGCGCCCGACTGGCCTTCGACTTCGATATTGGCCAGCTCGTCCTGCGCCTTTTTCATATTGTCCTGCATGGCCTGGGCTTGCTTCATCAAGCCTGCGATTTGGTTCTTCATCATGATAGGTCTCTCCGTGTTGAAATAGTAAGGGGAATCAGGCAGCCGGTGCCGCTTGCGGCTGCGGCGGCACGATGGACCCGGGCACTACCCAGGCATCGAACTCGGTCAGCATGCGGTTAACCAGCGGGTCGTTGGCGATAATTTCTTCGGCGGCCCGCTGGCAGGCGGCGCGGAACGCCTGGGCCTCGGCGCTGGCCGTGTACCAGACCGGGCCCAGCTCGGTATCGACGCGCACCGCGCGCCCGAACCGCTCCGACAGCGCCGTGGTCAGTTTTTCGACATTGCCCTGGGTGCGCCAGGTTTCGATCGGCACGCGCAGGTTGAACACCACGGCGTTGCCATCGCTGCTGCAATTGATCAGTTCGGCCTGCATGGCCAGTTGCTGCGCCACGCCGCGCAGCGGCAAGGCGGCAGCCACCGCCGGCCAGTTGCCGTCCCAGTCGAGCGCAGGCACAGGCGTGACCACGTAGGCGTACGGCGCCTTGAGCGGTCCCGCCGCCGCGCGGGCCGGCATGACGATTTGCTGCTCGTCGCCGTAAGTGGACGATGCCGATGGCGCCGACGGTGGCAGCGATGAGGCGTAAGCAGTCGATGGCGGCGCCATCGGCGACGACAGCGCGGCAGGCATCGGCGCCGCGATGGCGCTGTCATCGGAAAACTCGGTGACCCACGACGGCATGTCGTCGTCGCTCGACTGTTCCTCGTGGTATTGCGGCGGTGGCGACACCACGGCAGCAACTGGCGCAGCGGTCGCCACTGCTGCCTGGCGTGCCGGCGCTTCGAGTACGGCGGCGCCACCACCGGCGTCGGCCGGCGGCATGTCTTCCCACGGCGCCGGGCGCGCCGCAGTGACCGGGCTGCCATGGCTGGCGGCCGGCGCCTGCGGCGGGACCGCTGCCGGCGCCATGGCACGCATATGCGGCGCTGGCGCTGGCGCGGCAGCCGGGGTGGCGGCCGGGGCCGGAGCCTGTGCTGGCGCGGCTGCCGACGGTGCTGGCGCAGGCGGCTGCGCACGATTGCCACCGGGACGCGACGCAGCACGCGCTGCTTCCAGCGCGGCGTTGATCGCCGCCCGCGCCGGACTGACCGGACCGGACGGTGCCGCGGACGGTGCCGGTGCCGCACTGGCGGCAGGCGCATGACCAGGCGCCGGGGTTGGAGCCAGCGCTGGCGCCGGCGCCCGTACCGGCATCGCCGGGGCTGGAACTGGAACCGGAACCGGGACCGAAACCGGGGCCGGAACCGGGACCGGCACCGACGGCGGCGCCTCGTTACGCGCCATGGCAGCCGCGCCGGCAATCACCGCCTGCGGTGTCACGCTGGCGTGACTGGCCTGGATATTGGCAGCAGCCCGCGCCGGCGGCGTGCCGGCAGAACCAGCGCCGGCAGCAGCGCGCGCAGCCGCCACGCCGGCCGGGCGCGACATCGCTGGCGCAGCGGCAGGTTGCCCCTCGGCGCCGCCTACGCCGGGCCGAAAGGCCAGCATGCGCAGCAAGGTCATCGAGAAGCCCGCGTATTCGTCGGGCGCCAGGCCCAGTTCATTGCGGCCGTGCACGGCGATCTGGTAATACAGTTGCACTTCTTCCGCCTCGAACTGGCCGGCCAGGCGCACGATGTCGGCGTATTCGGGCAAGTCGTCGGGCAAGGCGGCCGGTACCGTTTGCGCCAGGGCAATGCGGTGCAACAAGGTACCGAGATCTTGCAGCGCGCCGTTGTACGACAGGCTGCGCGTGGCCATTTCGTCGGCCACGGCCAGCAGGTCGGCGCCGTCTTGCCTGGCCAGTGCGTCGAGCAGGCGGATCAGGTAGGACTGGTCAAGCGCGCCAAGCATGCCCTGCACCGCCTCGAGCGTGACTTCGCCGGCCGCGTAGGCGATGGCCTGGTCGGTCAGCGACAGCGCATCGCGCATCGAACCGTGGGCGCCGGCCGCCAGCAGGCGCAGGGCCGGCTGCTCGAACGTGATCTGTTCCTGGCCCAGGATGTTTTCCAGGTGGCTGATGATATGGCCGGGCGGCATCTGCTTGAGGTTGAACTGCAGGCAGCGCGACAGCACCGTCACCGGGATTTTCTGCGGGTCGGTGGTGGCCAGGATGAACTTGACGTGCTCTGGCGGCTCTTCCAGCGTCTTGAGCATGGCATTGAACGCGTGGTTGGTGAGCATGTGCACCTCGTCGATCATATAGACCTTGAAGCGGGCATTGCTCGGCGCATACACCGCCTGTTCCAGCAACTGCGCCATCTCGTCCACGCCGCGATTCGATGCCGCATCCATCTCGATATAGTCGACAAAGCGGCCGGCGTCGATTGCCGTGCACGCCTCGCACACGCCGCACGGGGTGGCGGTGATGCCGCCGTTACCGTCCGGGCCGATGCAGTTGAGCGACTTGGCCAGGATGCGCGAGAGCGTGGTCTTGCCGACGCCGCGGGTACCGGTGAACAGGTAGGCGTGGTGCAGGCGACCGCTGTGCAGCGCGTGCGTGAGCGCGCGCACGACGTGCTCCTGGCCGACGAGCGTTTCGAAGTTCTTGGGACGGTATTTACGGGCGAGGACTTGATAGGACATACTAAGATTTTACCGTAGATAGCGATTACTAAGCGCGAAGCGGCAATTGTAGCAACTTGGGGCCAGCTTGGGCCAGATTAGATATGGCGCCCGGTCGGCCAGCCGCCGCCCCCGTCGCCGTCCGATTCTCGCTTACAATTGTCCTTTCGCCCAACACAATCACCCATGAAGAAACTTGCCCTGCTGTCCCTGATGGCCTTGTCCACCATCGCCCTGCCCTCGCATGCCGCCGAGCGCGAGTGGGCCAACTACAAATCCATGGTCGAAGGCTTGCGCATCGACCGCTTCTATTCGGTGCCGGCCGCCGAGCGCGACAAGATCAAGCTCTATATTAGTGTGAAGCCGGTCAACAAGGAGATCAAGCCGCAGGACGTGGTGCTCACCGTGGTCAACGGCGCCGAGCGCCAGACCCTGCCGCCGCTCACGCCCGAGTACCGGCTCGACTTCGGGGCGCCCAATCCGCGCTGGATGGACGGCACCACGCGTATCGTCACTACCCTGCCCGCCGGCGAAAAATCGGCGATCGGCTACGAAGGCCTGGTGGTGCTGCCCGCCGGCCTGCAATGGAACTACGCCACCATCATGGGCAGCGTGGGCCAGATGAACAATGCGATCAATGCCATGGCCGGCGCCATGCGCTGGTTCGCACCGAGCGTGGAAGTGGTGGTATTCAAGTTTGCCAAGCCCGCGACGCTGAAGGTCGGCGCCACCGAGTACAAGACCAATGCAAAGCACATGATCATCCTGAAGCCGGAAGCAGCCTTGATGAAGGCAAATCCGTTGATGGTGGCGTCCGAACGGCCACTGGAGGCGGAGTTGCGCGACGAGTAGTCGGCCACAGACGTAAAAAAAGCTGATCGAAGTCAGCTTAAGCCCATACAAAAAAAGCTGCCCAAGGGCAGCTTTTTTGCTGAATAAGGAGGCGAGCCTGATCTGCGGCACTTATGGTTAACGGCCGTGGCTGCTTCGTTCCCGACCTGACCAGGTTAGCCATGCCACAATGCGCAGGGGCCCGCCAGCAATCATTATAACCTACAGCCCCAGCTCCTGCCAAATACCATCCACGTGCGCTTTCACCTCCGGCGTCATGGTGATGGTGGTGCCCCATTCGCGATTGGTTTCTCCGGGCCATTTGTTGGTGGCGTCGATGCCCATCTTGCTGCCCAGGCCGCTCACCGGCGAGGCGAAATCGAGGTAATCGATCGGCGTGTGGTCCACCAGGGTGGTGTCGCGGGTGGGATCGACGCGGGTGGTGATCGCCCAGATCACCTCTTTCCAGTCGCGCACGTTCACATCCTCGTCCACCACGACGATGAACTTGGTGTACATGAACTGGCGCAGGAAGCTCCACACCCCGAACATCACGCGCTTGGCGTGGCCCGCGTATTGTTTCTTGATCTGCACCACCGCCATGCGATAGCTGCATCCCTCGGGCGGCAGGTAGAAATCGGTGATTTCGCTGAACTGCTTTTGCAGCAGCGGAATGAACACCTCGTTCAGGGCAAGGCCCAGCACGGCCGGCTCGTCGGGCGGTTTGCCGGTGTAGGTGGAGTGATAGATCGGATCGCGGCGCATGGTGATGCGGTCGATGGTAAACACCGGGAAGCTGTCCTGCTCGTTGTAATAGCCGGTATGGTCGCCGTACGGACCTTCGAGCGCATGCTCGTATCCGGACGGATGGTTTTCGTCCGGGTAGATATGTCCCTCCAGCACGATTTCAGCCGAGGCGGGCACCCGCAACTCGCTGCCGATCGCCTTGACCAGTTCGGTGCGACTGCCGCGCAGCAAGCCCGCGAACTGGTATTCCGACAGGCTGTCGGGCACCGGCGTGACCGCCCCTAATATAGTAGCGGGATCGGCGCCGAGCGCCACGCACACGGGATACGGTTTGCCCTTGTGCTGCAAGGCGTGCTCGCGGAAATCGAGGGCGCCGCCGCGGTGCGCCAGCCAGCGCATGATCACCTTGTTCGGTCCCAGAACTTGCTGGCGATAAATGCCGAGGTTCTGGCGCTTTTTGTTCGGTCCCTTGGTGATCACCAGGCCCCAGGTGATCAGCGGCGCGATGTCGCCAGGCCAGCAATGCTGGATTGGCAACTTGGCCAGGTCAACGTCGGCCCCTTCCCACACGATGTCGTGGCACGGCGCGCCGCGCAACTCTTTCGGCGCCATGTCCCACACCGCCTTGACCAGCGAGCCCATGCCCATCAGATCCTTGAAACCTTTCGGCGGTTCCGGCTCCTTCAGGCGCGCCAGCACGTGGCCGATCTTGCGCAATTCGCTGACATCGTCGGCGCCCATGCCCAGCGCCACGCGGCGCGGCGTACCAAACAGATTTGTCAAGACCGGCACGCTGTGGCCGGTGGGATTTTTGAAGAGCAAGGCCGGTCCGCCGGCACGCAAAACCCGGTCCGAGACCTCGGTCATCTCTAAATGCGGGGAAACGGGCGTCAAAATGGACTTAATTTCGTCCATTCGTTGCAACTGGGAAAGAAAATCGCGCAGATCGGTATATTTCATCGTTTTTTAATATTTTCTTACAATCGGGTGCACTGTTTAAAAATACAGTTCAAGTGGTTGATTTTATTGGTTTTCTAGCGCACACATGGCAAAAAGCTAGATTTAAAAGTTATAGCTTTCAATTGCGTTAGTATTGACTTGATATAATACCGCCCCTACAATCTGCCCTACTTGAAGAGAACACCGCCTCCGGGCTCGTAGCGACCGCAAAGTGTCCTAACGAAGTTGTTGCTCATTCATTCACGGAGTCGGGGCTCCACATGACATTTTAAGGAGTGTTTTCAAAAGGCGTCTGCCTTACCCCCGAAAGAGGTTGTATTGCAACTGATCCACTCCCACTGCGAGGGATCAGCTCAAGCAAGCAATTACGGCGTCCATGCCCGCACCCACAGTGCGATGGACGGTGATATTTCTGATGCACGGCATGAGCACCCCAACGGGCTGCGTATTTCTTTATGTCATACGCCGGCAGGGACCCGCTTTTACGGCATTTCAGAGGGGAACTCTATGATTAATCGCTTCACCGGTGCTTCCGCATTTGCCAGCACCATCCTGGCTCGCCAGCCAGCGGCGTGGTTGTCCAACACCCGCATTTCGGCCAAGGGCGTATTGACCACCGCCCAGCACACTTTGACCATTCTTGGTGTGACCGCTCTGGTTGTTATGGCAGTACTGTTTTTCCGTCCCGACCTGGCTAAATCGCTGAGCGACAGCCTGAACCCGGTTCCTGAAGCCGAGCCAATCAGCCTGGTGGCGCCACCGCTGTCGGCCCTGATGGACGCTCCAGCGCCCGCCGCCACGACTGCGGCCGGTGCTTCGTCCCAGTTGTCGGCCGAAGAGAAAGCCCTGCTGGGCACCCAGAAGCAGCAACGCTGGGTGACTGACTGGCTGTCCAAGCGCTATCGCGTAGCGGGCGACGCCACCAATATGCTGGTGTCCACCGCCTACCTGACGGCCCGTGAAATCAAGCTCGACCCGCTGCTGATCCTGGCCGTGATGGCCATCGAATCGGGCCTGAACCCGTTCGCGGAAAGCCCGATGGGCGCGCAAGGCCTGATGCAGGTGATGTCCAAGGTACACCACGAACGGTTCCAGGAAATGGGCGGCCTGCAAGCGGCGCTCAACCCGGTCGCCAACATCCGCGTCGGCTCGCTGATCCTCAAGGATTACGTCACACGTGGCGGTTCGGTGGAAGCCGGCCTGAAAAGCTACGTCGGCGCGGCCGCATTCGCCCACGACGACGGTTACGGCGCCAAGGTGCTGGCCGAGTATCAACGCCTGAAACAGGTATCGAGCGGCAAGAAAGTACCGACCATCACCCCGGTGATGGCGCAATCGAAGCCAGCGCCGAAAGCGGAAACGCCAGCGGCACCGGCCGCCTCGGCTGCCGACACGCAGATCGCTGGCCTCTAATATAGAGCGCATAAAAAAAATGGCCGGGTCCTGTGGGGGACCCGGCCATTTTTTATGGGCAAAGTGATTACGGCTTGACCGCCACCAGATTGATCAGGGTTTCCTCGCGCACCGTCTTCGGCTTGATGCGCAAGGCAGTTTCCAGCAGGCCCAGGTCTTCCCTGCTCCACCACAGGAACGGATACGACACCGCGCTGTCGGGCACCGAGAAACCGGCCGCGCGCACCAGCGCCAGGTATTCGGGCGCGGTTTTTTGCACGTCCATCGGGTGGGCGAACAGCAGGCGGATGATCCACGAGTGGATATAGCGCCGGGTGGACTCGGCAAACAGCAGCACCCCGCCCGGCTTGAGCACGCGGAAAAATTCCTCGATGGCCTTTTCCTGGTCGATCAGGTGGTGGAAGGTCTGGTGGCAAAACAGCAGGTCCACCGAATTGTCGGGCAGCGCGATATTGGAACTCGAGCAGCAAATGAATTCGGCGTTGATGCCGGCGGCCGCCACTTCCTTGCTCGACGCTTCAAGCATCTCCGGCTCGATATCCATGCCGATCAGGCGCGTTGGCGCAAAGCGCTGGTGCAGCTTGGGCAGCGAGCGCCCGTAACCGCAGCCCACGTCCGCCACCACCTCGAAGCTGCGGCGGCCAGTTGCAGCCGTGGCAGGCATCAGTCGTTCGAGGTCCTGCAAGGCGCGTTCGAGCACGTGAACGGTCCAGGTCTCGGTGCGCAGAAACCATTTGCCGAATGCCGTTTCCGGCACGTGCGGGTCGCCTGGCGGCTGCATCGTTTGTAAATTGGCGCTCATACTTTCCCTGTTTGGCTGTTTTGATATTGAAATTCGCTACGCTGCCAGCCGCGTACGGCTTGCGCGTCGATCACGTACAATGGCGGTCCTTCTTTGGTCACTCCCCTCGTCCGTGCCAGTATTCCGCATCCGTACACTGCTTGCCTTGCCACTCCTGCTGTCACTGTCGTGCCTGGGACTGAGTGCGGCTGCGCAAAGCACTGCGGCACGAACGACAACGATAACGACGACAACACCGGCACCAATTCGCTTCCTGCTCACCTTTGACGATGGCCCGGCCGCCGCGTCCAGCGGCAACTCCACCGTGCGCATCCTCGAGACGCTGGCGCGGAACGGCCAGCAACCGGGCATCAAGGCGGTCTTCTTCACCCAGACCCGCGCCTGGCACGGCGGTGGCACCGACGTGGGCCGCGCCCTGATCCGACGCGAACACGACGACGGCCACCTGGTGGCCCTGCACAGCGCCACCACCTTCCATTCCAACCACCGCTTCATGAGCGGCCAGGCGCTCGACGAATCGATGCAGGACGGCGTGGCAGACCTGCTGGCCATTACCGGCGTACCGCCCTCCCTGGTGCGCCCGCCGTTCTGGGCCTACAACGCCGACACCCTGCTCACGTATCACGCTTACGGCCTGCAGATGCTGCTCACCGACCTCAATGCCAACGACGGCAAGATCTACGGCATCAACTGGAGCTGGCACAAGCGCGCCAATATGCTCAAGCACCTGGCCGAGACGCGCGTGCGCTGGGCCGCCGGCCACATGCCGGAAGTCGATGGCGCCACGCCGGTGGTCGTGACCTTCCACGATGTCAATACCTATACCGCGCGCCACCTCGAGGAATACCTCGCGATCCTGGTGGACGTGGCGCGCGAACTCGATGTACCGCTGGCGGCCAGGCCGTTTTACGACAACCGCGAAGAACTCGAACGCGCCGCATTGGCCAGCACCGTGGCCGACGCCGCATCGCGGCCGCAACTGCCGGGCTTCTGGAACTGGCTCTGGCAATAAGGCTTCACATCAGCACCACAAGCTCGATCCCGGGCGCCTCATCCAGCCGGCGCGCGCTGCACACCACCACCGACAACTCGTCGTGCGCGATCGCCACGCTGTGTCCCTCGCCCCCCAGCTTGAAGCGCGCTTCTTTTTCACTCCACAAGCGATAAAAGCCGTCGACGCGCCGCGCGGCGGGCAGCGCCTGCCACCGGGCGATCTCCTGCGTATCGAACGCCTGCGCAGCCAGCGCGTCGAGATCGCGGCTGGCGTCAAGCAGTTCGATATCGAGCCCCAGCCGGGTATGGGCGCTGACCGCGCAAGCGACCCAGCGGCCGCTGTGCGAAATCGAAAACCCGCCCTCGAACCCCTTGACGGCCGGCGCAGGGGCAGCGAGCAACGGCGCGCCGGCCACCTGCTCTTCCAATACGACCGCCCGCGCCGGCACGTTCAGCACCTGCCCCAACGCCATGCGCGCCAGCACCCGGCCGATGACGAACTGGCGCAGTCGCTGCGCGCGCGCAAAGCGCTGGCAACGCGCCTGCTCGCCCGGCGCAAGCCACTCGCGCCAGCGCGGCAGATCGGCGTCAGGCACTGCGTCGGCATCGACCATGAGCAAGCTGGCGGTGGTCATCGACGCCTTACTTGGCCAGCTTGACGAAATCGGCCTTGAGCGCCACGCCGGCCATGATGGCGCCGTCGGCGCATTCATATTCGGTCACGCTGGAAAATTCCTGGTCCTTGAAGTTGGAGACGATATTCACCACCGCATCGGCGCCCAGCTCGTTGGCGCGCTTTTGCAGCGCCAGCATCGCCGACAGGAACACCCACTGGCAGGCCGTATCGGTCGATTTGTTAAAGCCGTTGGTGCGCTGGCTGGTCTTGTCGGAAGCGATCACGCTGGCGATCTTCGGCGTTTTCTGGCTGCCGAAATAAAACTTCACCGTATCGCCCAGGCGCTGCTGGGCGTTGTTGGCGGCCAGCGCATCGGCGATCGGCAGCTTGACCATGGTGTCGGCGGCAAAAGCATTGACCGACGTGACGGACGACGCGACCAGCAGTGCGGCGATGGCAAACATTTTTTTCATGATTAACCCTTTCTATTTGTCGTAGCGTTTGAAAATCAGGGAGGTGTTGATACCGCCAAAGGCAAAGTTATTCGACATCACATACTCGCATTGCAGCGCCCGGCCCGCGCCGGCGATGTAGTCCAGTTGCGCGCACTCGCCGTCCAGCTGGTCGAGGTTGATGGTGGGGGCGAACCAGCCCTCGCGCATCATCTCGATGCTGATCCACGCTTCCAGCGCGCCGCACGCGCCCAGCGTGTGGCCCATATAGCTTTTCAGTGAACTGATCGGCGTGTTCGCGCCGAACACCGCCAGCGTCGCCTGCGATTCGGCGATATCGCCCTGCTGGGTGCCGGTACCGTGAGCGTTGATGTAACCGATGTCGTGCGGTTGCAGACCAGCGTCGCGCAGCGCCAGGCGCATGGCCGTTTGCATGGTGGCCGCATTCGGTTGCGTGACGTGGCAGCCGTCGCTGTTGGTGCCGAAGCCCACCAGTTCGGCGTAGATGGTGGCGCCGCGCTGCTGCGCATGTTCCAGGTCTTCGACGATCAGGCAGCCGGCGCCCTCACCGATCACCAGGCCGTCGCGGCCCGCGTCGAACGGGCGCGGCGTGGTGTGGCCGGCGTCGTTGCGGGTGCTGGTGGCGAACAGCGTGTCGAACACCGCCGCTTCGGTCGCGCACAGTTCCTCGGCGCCGCCGGCCACCATCGCCAGCTGCTTGCCGGCGCGGATCGCCTCGTAGGCGTAGCCGATGCCCTGGCTGCCCGAGGTGCACGCGCTCGACGTGGTGATCACGCGGCCGGTGATGCCGAAGAAGACGCCGATATTGACCGGCGCCGTGTGCGACATCATCTTGATGTACGTGGTGGCGTTGATACCCTTGGTGGTGCGCTCCTCCATCATGCGGCCGAAGTCGCCGATGGCGCTTGGCGTACCGGCGGACGAGCCGAACGACACCCCCATGTCGCCGCTTTGCAGCAGCGGGTGTTCGAGCAGGCCGGCGTCTTGCAGCGCCAGTTCGCTGGCGCGCGTGGCCATCAAGGCCACGCGGCCCATGCTGCGGATGGCCTTGCGGTTGTAGCGCGGCGTGAGCTCGAACGGCGCAGCGGGAGCGCCCAGGCGGGTGTTCAAGCCTTCGTAGTCTTCCCAGTCGGCCATGCGCACCACGGCATTGCGATACTCGCCCAGGCGCGCGCGGATGGTGGCCCAGTCGTTGCCGATCGGGCTGATGCCGGCCATGCCGGTGACAGCGACGCGGCGGCTCATGCCAGGCCGCCGTTGACGGAGATGACCTGGCGCGTGATATAGCCCGCTTCCTCGCCGATCAGGAAACTGACGGCGGCCGCCACTTCTTCCGGCTTGCCCACGCGGCGCGCGGGAATCATCTTGAGCGCTTCGTCCATCGGCACGTCGCCGATCATGTCGGTCTCGATCAGCCCCGGCGCCACGCAGTTGACGGTGATGGCGCGCTTGGCCAGCTCCAGCGCCAGCGCCTTGGTGGCGCCGATGATGCCGGCCTTGGCGGCGCTGTAATTGACCTGGCCGCGGTTGCCGATCAGTCCCGACACCGACGCGAGGGTGACGATGCGCCCCGGTTTGCGGCGCTGGACCAGCGGCATGACCAAGGGATTGAGCACGTTGTAGAAGCCATCGAGATTGGTTTGCAGGACGATGTCCCAGTCCTCGCCCGACATGGCGGGGAACGCATTGTCGCGGGCCACGCCGGCGTTGCACACCACGCCGTAGTAGCAGCCGTGTTCCGCGATATCGGCTTCAAGCGCAGCGGCGGTGGCGGCGCGGTCGCCGATATCGAACTGCAGCACGCGCGCAGCGCGGCCCATGGCCGCGATGTCGGCGGCCACGGCGTCGGCTTCGGCCCGCTGGCTGCGGCAATGGAGCACCACGTCGTAACCGTCGCGCGCCAGGCGCAGCGCGATCGCCTTGCCGATGCCGCGCGACGAACCCGTGACCAGCACGCTCATGGACTTATTCTGATTCATCCTGCTTTTCCATCTTCGAGAAATTGATTGACATTATCGGGCTGGAACACCGTCACCGTGGCGGTGGCCAGGGCCGGCGCACCTTGACCGGCATCGGCTGCATCGATCCTGCAGTCGAACGCGCCCAGCCCGTTTTCGCCTTGCAGCACGCGGTGCACATGCACGCGCAGCACGCTGCCCGGTACAAAATACGGCACGGCGGCCTGGTATTTGCGCGAGCCAAGCAGGAAGCCGACCTTCACCGCCTCGTCGCGCCGCAGCGCTTTCCAGCCCGCGTGCGCGGCAATCGCCTGCGCCATGTATTCGATGCCCACCCAGGCGCCCACGCCGTCGCCGGTGGCCAGCATGCTGCCGGCGTGGATGCGCACCTCGGCGCACAGATTGTCGTCGTCCGCACTGACCACGCGGTCGAGCAGCACCATGGCCCCCGAGTGCGGCAGCAGGTCGCGAACCGGTGGCAGCGGTGGCAGCATCATGACACGCGCCCCAGCAGCAGCGCCGCGTTGGAGCCGCCAAAGGCAAAAGAGCTGCTCAGCACCCGCCGCAGCGGCCGGCCCAGCGCCGCGCCGGGCGCCACCAGGTTCAGGCGCGGTAGCTCGGGATCGGGCACGCCGTCCCACAGGTGCGGCGGCAAGCGGCCTTGCTGGTTATCGTCCTGCATCGCCAGCCAGCACAGCGCCGCTTCGATGGCGGCCGCCGCGCCCAGCGTGTGGCCGGTGAACGGCTTGGTCGAACTGACCGGCACTTCGGTGCCGAACAGCGCAGCGATCACGCGCGACTCCATGGCGTCGTTCTGCGGCGTGGCCGTGCCGTGCATATTGATGTAATCGACCTCGCTGGCGGCAACGCCGGCACGCTGCAAGGCCTGCGTCATCGCCAGCGCGGCGCCGGCGCCGGTGGGATCGGGCGCGGACATGTGGTGGCCGTCGGACGATTCGCCCCAGCCCATCAGGGCAACCGAGGTGTCGTCGTCTGCCTCGGCGGTCATCAGGAACAGCGCCGCCCCCTCGCCGATATTGATGCCGTGGCGGTTGGCGCTCATCGGGTTGCACGGCGCCGCGCTCACCGATTCGAGCGACGCGAAACCGGCCACCGTAAACGTGCACAGCGAGTCGGCGCCGCCGGTCACCACGGCGTCGCACAAGCCCATTTTGATCAGGCGCGCGGCGCTGGCCATGGCCTTGGCGCTCGACGAACAGGCGCTCGAGTGCGCATACGCCGGTCCGGCCACGCCCAGTTCGTGCGCCAGCATGACGGCCGGCGAACCCATTTCCTGGCGGTCGTACTGGAAGTCGGCGGGCAGCGCGCCCTCGATGGCATAGGTGCGGATCGCGTGCTCGGTCTCGCCGATGCCCGAGGTGCTGGTGCCGATCACCACGCCCACGCGGTCGGCGCCGTGGCGAGCGATGGCCGCATCGACTGCCGGACGGATTTGCGCCAGCGCGGCCAGCACCAGCGCATTGTTTCGGCTTTGCAGGGCCGGCGGCAGGTGGTCCATCGACGGCAACTCGGTCAGCACCCGGCCCAGCGGCAGCTCGCGGTCGGGCGTCCAGGCGCGGGTGGGCGCCACGCCCGGTTCGCCCGCGAACAGGCGCGTCCTCACCTGCGCGTGGCCGGCGCCCAGTGCGCAAACGATGCCGCAGGCGTTAAGGTAGTAATTCGACATGTGTTTCAATCGGCGGCAAACTGAATGGTGAGCTTATAGTGATATCGCAGGTTTTCCAAGACCACCGTGCCGCTCCAGCGCAGCTGGCCGCTGTAGACTATTTTCATGATAGCTTCGTCATCGAGATACAGCGTGCGGGTGACGCCCTGCTCGGCAATACGCCAGCCGGCCGGCAGCGCGGCCGCCACCGCCTCGGCCGGCCACAACGTCAGTTGCATGTCTTCCAGCACATCCTCGGCCTTGACCTGCGACGGCAGCATGATATGGCGCCACGACGTCAGTTCCTTGCCGTCGTAATGCAGGGTGAGCACGCGCTGGCCCATGGCCAGGCCGACCACGTCGATCGCGTCCGGCTCCACTTGCAGGGCCACGTCCATGTCGTCGGTACGGCCGGCCCGTTCGACTTTCAGGTGCTGCTGCACGCTGATCGACGCGCCCAGCGCGGCGGGCGGCAGCTTCAATCCGAGCCGGGCCTGCGGCGGCGGCGCGGTGGTGGCGCAGCCAGCCAATACCAGTGCCGCCAGCAACGCTGCGGCTTTGTGCATCAACCCGCGCATACCGCCTCCAGCGCCGCCAGCCGGCGCGGCGTCTCTTTCACGTAGGGGTTGGTCAGGTCCCACGCGTAACCGGCCAGGATCGACGCGATCATGCGCTTGATTTCCGGGCGCTGCTCCTGGTGGAAGATGATGGTCTGGAAGCCGCCCGCGTACCACGATTCGACAAAGGCGCGGAAGGTATCGACACCCTTGCGCAGCGGCGCGCCGTAATCGGCCTGCCAGTCCACGGTTTCACCGGCGAACTGGCGCTGCAAGGCGGCTGCCGCCAGGCTGGCCGACTTGAAGGCGATGGTCACGCCCGACGAAAAGACCGGATCGAGGAACTCGCCGGCATTGCCGAGCAAGGCGTAGCCCTCGCCCCACAATTTATCGACGTTGGCCGAATAGCCGGTGATCTGGCGCGCCGGCGTATCCCACACGGCGTCGGCCAGCAGCGCATGCAGCGACGGTTCTTCCGCGATGATCGCCTGCAGCCGCTCGGTGGGCGTGCCCTGGTACTGGTCGAGGAAGCTGGTTTCGGCCACCACGCCCTGCGAGCAGCGCCCGCCGGCAAACGGGATGGTCCAGAACCACACGTTGCAATGCTTGGGGTGAACCGTCACGCGGATCTTGTTGCGGTCGAAGTGGGCGCCCCGGATGCCGTCTTCCACGTGGGTGAAGATGGCGCCGCGCACCGGGAAGTTCGATGGCGTTTCGAGCTTGAGCAGGCGTGGCAGAATGCGCCCGAAACCGCTGGCGTCGAGGATGAAGACGGCGCGCACCTGGTATTCGGTGCCGTCCGGCTTTTTGACGGTGACCAGCGCCGGTGCGCCATCCTGCCCCAGCACGATGTCGAGCACCTCGTGGCGGTAGCGCACCTCGGCGCCAAAGCGCTCGGCCTCTTTCGCCAGAATATGGTCGAAGTGGGCGCGCTGCACCTGGTACGTGGTGCCCCACCCTTTTGAATGCTTGTCGCGGAAATCGAAGTCCGTATAGCAGCCGTCGCGCATGAAGGCGGCACCATTCTTGAACTGGAAGCCCGCCTCCACCACCGCTTGCAGCATGCCGGCCTGCTCGAGGTACTCCATGCTTTGCGGGAGCAGGCTTTCGCCGATCGAAAAGCGCGGGAACTCTTCGCGCTCGATCACCAGCACCTGGCGGCCCTGCTGACGCAACAGCGCGGCGGCAACGGAACCGGCCGGGCCGGCGCCGACGATCAGGATTTCTACGGATTCAGGCGGTACGTCGTTCATCGCGCAGTTTATCAATGCATCAGACATGTTTGCTCTCGGAGGAGGTGGAGGTGGTGGTACCGAAACAGGGAACGATCAGCCAGACCAGCGCCGTCCCCAGCAGCATGGTCAGGCCGAACGCCTGCAAGGCCGGAGTATGGCTCAGGCCCAGCAGGCCAAACGACAAGATGGTATTCGCAGCAGACATGCCCACCGCCAGCCACGGCGTGTGGTCGCGTCGGTCCGGGTGTTCCTGCATGAAGATGCCGTAATCGACGCCTACGCCCAGCAGCAGCATCAGCGCCAGCACGTGGAACAGCTGCAGGTTTTGCGAGGCAAAGCCAAGGATCGCCAGCGCGGCGATGCTGGCGATTGCCGTGGGCGCCAGCACGCGCCAGGTACGGCCGCTATAGCGCGGGAACAGCAGCACGAACACCACCGCGTACGCGCCCAGCACCACCCAGCTCATGTTCACGCGGTAGCGGCCCAGCACCGCCGAAATCTCGGCCACCTTGTCCACCCACTGCACGCCCTGCACGCCATCAGCCGCACGCATCACCTGCGGCACGGCGGCCATGCCAAGACCGCGCAGCGCCACGATGCTGGCGTAACCGCCGTCGATCTGGCCCAGCCACAGGTGGCGCCACGGCTCGCTGGCCGGCGTTTTGAGGAAGTCGTCCATCGCCAGCGGCGCGGCGGACGCCAGCAGGCCGGCGCGGGTGGCAGCGATCCACGCGGCGTCCTCGCCGGTCTCGCGCGCCAGTCCCTGCAAGGGGCCATCGTCGCCGAGCAGCTTTTGTTCGATCAGCGCGCGGCGCGCCGCTTGCGTGGCAGCCGACGGCACCCAGTTCGACATGGCCTGGTAGCCGGAAATCTGCTTGCCGGCGATCAGCGTGTCAAGCCGCGCCTTCAGTTGTTCTTCGCGTTGCAGCACCTGCTCGGCCGACGGTGCGCGCACCAGGAAGTACTGCACCGGCGTGGGCGCGTCGAGCAATTTGCTCAACTTGATCTGGTCGGCGATCAGGTGCTTCGGCGGATTTTGCAGCAGGCGGATATCGTCGTTGGCGCCCAGCCGGCTCACGCCATAAGCGGCAGCCACCGCGAACACCATTACCGCCACCAGCGTGGCGCGATTGAAGCGCAGCAGCGGCCAGGCGCGCAACGCGGCGCCGTAGCCGCGTACCAGCGCCCCGCTTCTCAACGTGCGGCTGCCAATCAGCGCCGGGAACCAGCACACCACCGTCAGCCATGCGAACACCAGGCCCAGCGCCGAGAACACCGCCATCTGGCGCAGGCCCGGGAACGGCGTCAGCGCCAGTCCCATGTAGCCGATCACCGCCGCCATCAGCGTGAAGCACAGCCCCGGCATCAAGCGCCGCAGCAGCGCGGGCGAATCGAGTTGTTCGCCGACGGCCAGGCGATTGCACAGGAAGTAGATGCCGTAGTCCTGCGCCACGCCGATCAGGCTGGCGCCAAATACCAGCGTCATCAAGTGGATCTGGCCGAACAGCAGCCAGCACACCGACAGCGCGCCGAGGAAACCCACGCCGATCGACAGCAGGATCAGCGAAATCGGCTTGAACGAGTGGAACGCAAACCACATCAGCGCGATGATGCCGAGCAGCGAGCCGATGCCGATGGTGGACACCTCGCCACTGGCCTGGGCGCTGGCGTTGGCCGCGTGCAGGATCACGCCGGCCTGGATCAATTCGACTTTCGGCGCGGTGTTGCGGGCAGCATCTGCGGCCTGTTGCAGCAGCGGCAGCACGGTTTCCTGCGCCGTCATCGACAGCGCCGGAACTTTCAACGTCAACGGCAGCAGCACATACTGTTTGTGCGCATCGGCCACGAACAAATGGCCGTCGCGTGGACGCACCGGGGTTTCCTGGGCGCGCTCCTGCACCCAGCCGCCGAACAAACCGAACGGATCTTCCTGCCACGAGCCGAGCTTCGGTCCGCCGAAGGGGCTATACAGCTTGGCCAGCGCGGCATCGAGCCAGTACTGCGCGGGCTGCGTGCGCAGCTGCGCTTCCTGCTCGGCAGTGAGCAGGGTCAAACGATGCTGCTGGAAGACCGACAGCCAGTCGTTCTGGGTTTGCTCGTCGATGGCAGCGGCCGCGAATAAATCGCTGCGCGTGCCAAGCACCGCCTGGTATGCATCGGCTGCGCGTTTGGCATCGGTCCATTCCTCGGCGCCGACCAGCACGATCACGCGCTGCTGGGCCGCATCGACCATGTGCGCGAACGACGCCTGCAACACCGGGTCGCGCTCCTGCACCGGCAGCAGCGCCATGATGTCGGTATCGGGCACGATGCGCTGCACCAGCCACAGGTAGGCGTTATGCCCGAGCAGCAGGCACACGGCCAGCGCCCACAGCGCCGCGAGTTGTCGGGTACGCGTCAAAACAGCGCCGCTTCCTCGGCGGTCAGCGCCGATTCACCGGTCTTGATGTCGGAGAAAACGATATTGGTGCGGTCGCCGCTGTTCTCGCTCATCACGATATTTTTCACGTACGCGCCGCCTTCGAGCTTGATGGTGCCGATGGCCTTGTCCAGCGCCGCCTGCTTGGCCTTGAGCGATACGTTCCAGCTGGACGCGTCCACCGTGCCATCGACGTCGAACAGCGATTCGAGCTGCGCCAGGTCGCCCGACAGCAGCGAGAACAGCACGTTGTTAATCATGCGCACGGTCGGCTCGGTCTTGGCGTCGAGCCGCATGGCCACGCGGTCGCCCTGGTAGTTGACGATTTCGTCGCGCGTGAGGCGCATCGAGCTCGGGAAGGGTTTGAGGGTACGCCACAACACGCCCTTGCCGGCCACCACGCAAAAGCGCCCATTGGAGGCCAGCGGCTTCTTCATGCCGGCCAGGGTCTTGGTCTGGTCGAAGCGGCCGCACATGATGGCCGGCTTGGCCAGCATGGCCTGGATTTTCGATACCTGCACCGCTGCTTGTGCCGGGACGGTCGTCATGACCAGGGCAGCCACGGCCAGCGCGGCGCGTATCATTTTGCTTGCGTTCATACAGGTTCCAATCCCAGTTTTTCAAACAGCACCGGCGGCGACACGAAGCACATCTCTTTGGTCGCGATATCGACCGCCACCATGGTGGTGCTGGCGCGGTTCAGGCGCTTGCCGGTTTCGGCGTCGGTGATCAGGTAATCTATCTTGAGGCGGTTTTCCCACTCGACGATATCGGCGCGCAGCTTGAGCTTCTGGCCGAATACGGCCGAGCCCACGTAGCGCAGCTGCATGTCGATCACGGGCCAGGCGTAGCCCGACGCCTTCATCTGCGGGTAGTTGTAGTCGATCTTGTCGAGCAGCGCGCAGCGCACCACTTCCAGGTATTTTACGTAGCGGCCGTGCCAGACGATTTCCATCGGATCGAGGTCGAAGAACTGCACCTGCATCTCCACTTCCGCAAACCAGCGGCTCTCTTTGGCCTTACGCATACAGGCTCCAGGCCTGGTCGCGGATACGGCCGATCAAGAGGCGCAGGTCCGGTTCCAGGCGGCGGTCTTCCACCACCGGCGCCACGTCCAGCCCCAGCGCTTCCTGCATCGCGGCCAATGCGGCCTGCGGCAGCACGTCGGGCGTCGCCTGGCAGCGCAGCCAGACGCCCTGGCGCACCGTGATCAGCAAGGCGGCCACCACCTGTTCGGTCAGTTCCAGCACGCGCAGGCAATCGCGCGCAGCGATGGTGCCCATGCTGACCTTGTCCTGGTTATGGCACTCGGTCGAACGCGAGAACACCGACGCCGGCATGGTCAGCTTCAGTGCTTCGGCGGTCCACGCCGAGGCGCTGATTTGCAGCGCTTTGAGGCCGTGGTTGATCGGCGCGCGGTCGCCGGTGGCGCCGGACAGGTTGGCCGGCAGGCCGTGGTTATAGCGGCTGTCCACCAGCAGCGCCATTTGCCGGTCCAGCAGGTCGGCTAGGTTGGCCACCGCGTTCTTCATGCCGTCCATGGCAAAGGCGATATGGCCACCGTAGAAATGGCCGCCATGCAGCACGCGTTCATTGTCGGCGTCGATCAGCGGATTGTCGTTGGCGCTGTTGAGTTCATTTTCGATCATGGTGCGGAATAGCGGCAGCGTATCTGCCAGCACGCCGATCACGTGCGGCGCGCAGCGGATCGAGTAGCGGTCCTGCAGGCGCTTGCCGTTGCGTTCCCACTCGGTGGTCGGCAGGTCGCTGCGCAGCCACGCCGCCACCTGTTGCATGCCGGCGTGCGGCTTGGCCGCGAACAGCACTTCGTCGAAGTGGTGGGCGTTGCCGTCCATCGCGAACGACGCCATGGCGGTGATGCGGGTGGACAGGCGCACCAGGTACTCGGCGCGGTCGTAGGCCAGGCAGGCCAGCGCGGTCATCACGGCCGTGCCGTTCATGATCGCCAGGCCCTCTTTCGGACGCAGGCGCAGCGGCGTAATGCCCGCTTCCGCCAACGCCTGCGCTGCCGGCACCTGCACGCCGTCGCGCCACACTTCGCGCTCGCCGCACAGCACCGCCGCCAGGTAAGACAAGGGCGTCAAGTCGCCGCTGGCGCCTACCGATCCTTCGGACGGGATCAGCGGCAGCAGGCCGGCGTCGAGCAGGCGGGTGATTTGCAGCAGCAGCTCCACGCTCACGCCCGAGTAGCCCTTGGAAAGCGACGCCAGGCGCGAAGCCAGAATCGCCCGCGTTTGCGCCGGCGTGAAGTACTCGCCCAGGCCCACGCCGTGGTAGGTGTACAGGTGATGTGGCAGTTCGGCCACCAGCGCGGGCGGTACGGTCACGGTGCACGAGTCGCCGTAGCCGGTCGTCACGCCGTAGATGGTGCCGTCTTCGCGCAGCAGGCGCTCGAGGAACTCGGCGCCGCGCGCGATGGCGCTGCGAAAGGCCGGATCGTCGGAGAGTACGGCCGTCGCACGACCATGCGCGATATCGACGATGTCGTCGAGCGTGAGCCGCTCGCGGCTGAAGTGCACCGTGCGCGGCGATGGTTGAAGTCGGGCTGTGTCAGCGAGGTGCATCGGGAGATTCCAGTTCGGGTAAATGCCAAAAATCATAGAAGTTAAACCATTCCAGCGGCGCCTGCATCGCATGGTGCTCGAGCCGGTGCGCGTAGTCGCCGGCCAGTTCGGCCAGCGCGGCGTCGCGGTCCTTGCGCGGAATGCGCACGCGTTCGCGGAACGTTTCGAAATAGACGTGCGCGCGGCCACCGCGGCGCATGGAAAAAATCAGGTACACCGGGCATTGCAGGATGCCGGCCAGGATGTGCGGTCCCACCGGGAATGGCGCCGGGGCGCCGAGGAAATCGGCTATCGCCACGCGGGGATTGTGCGAGACCGGCACGCGGTCGCCCGCGATCACCACGAATTCGCCGCGCGCCACGCGCTCGGACAGCAGCATGGCGGTGGCCGGCGACATCTCGGTCACCTGCATCAGATTGAGGCTGCTGTCGGGATTGAGGCTGGCCAGCATGTCGTTGAACGCCTGCGCGTGCTTGGTGTGCACCAGCACCGTGAGCTTGATGTCATGGCGCTGGCGCGACAGCACGCGGCACAGTTCCAGGTTGCCCAGGTGGGCGCAGATCATCAACCCGCCCTGCCCCGCCGCCACGGCGTCGGTAATCAGTTCGCCGCCGTGCAATTCCACGTCGTCCACCGGGTACAGGCCGCCCCACAACAGCATCTTGTCGAGGATGCTCTCGCCGAACGCAGCGAAGTGGCGCATCACGCCCGGCAGCTTGCGGCCCGTGTGCGCCTGCATGCGGTCGAGGTAGTCGCGCGAGGCGCGCCGTGGCAGCGGCTTGGTGAGCACATACCAGGCCAGCACCGGGTACAGCACGATGCGAAACGGCCAGCGGCCGAACACCCGGCATATCCAGAACAGAAAGCGCATGCCGGCGACGAAACTGATTTCGTTGATCGACGCCCAGTGCAAGCCGCGCGCGCTCATGCCGATTTCCACTTGCGCGCCAGCAGGCGTGGAATGCGCGGCAGCATGCCGAAGAACAGCCTGGTGTGCATCCACGAGATCTGCACATTGTCGCGCCACACGCGGAAATGCGAGACGCCATCGGCCGGGTAGCTGACGCGGGTTGGCACGTTGACCACCCGCGCGCCGTCCCAGAACAGGCGCACCAGGATGTCGGTGTCGAAGTTCATGCGCGCACCGATGTGCTGGCGCGCCGCCAGCGCACTGACTGCGGCCACCGGGTAGACGCGGAAGCCGCACATGGAGTCGATGATGTCAAACGACAGCGTGTTGATCCACACCCAGATGTGGGTGGCGTAGCGCCCGTACAGGCGCGCCTTCGGCACCGATTCGTCATATACCGGGTGGCCGACGATGATGGCCTGCGGGTGCACCTTCGCCTGCGCCAGGAACATGGGCACGTCGCCGGTGCGGTGCTGGCCGTCGGCATCGATTTGCAGCACATGCGTGTAGCCCAGTTGCGCCGCGCGCGCAAAACCGGCCAGCACGGCGGCGCCCTTGCCCTGGTTGACGGCCAGGCGCACCAGCGTTACGCGCTGCGCATGCGCCAGCGCCAGTTGATCGAGTACCGCCGCGCAGCCGCTGTTGCTGCCGTCATCGACCAGGATTAGCGGCACCCCATGCGCCAGCAGGCCATCAACGACGGTGGCGATCGCATGTTCGTGGTTATACACGGGGACCACGATGCAGGGATTGAACACATCAGGCATCGCCATGCTCCCCGGCCAGCATGATGCGCCCGCTCGAATGCTGGCTACCGGCGGACACGTAGCGGAAATTCAGGCTGCCCTTGGCCGTGTCGTGCACCAGTTCGAGTTGCACCGCCATGTCCGGCCGCACCACCTGCTGGAACTTGAGCAGATTCACACCGGTGAAATTCGGCGGCAGCGTGAAGTACTGGCGGCCGTAATGCAGCGCCCACTCCACCTGCACCACGCCCGGCAGGATGGGCGCGACGTCGAAGTGGCCGTCGAAGTACAGCAGGTCGGCCGGGGCCGTGACTTCCAGCAGCACGCGCTGCTTGTCGCGTTCGAGTTCGCGCACGTGCGGGAAAATCGGTCGAGGGACAGGCCGAGGGGCAGTTACCGGCGCCGGTGCAGCATCGAGCAACGCCTCCAGCGCTGCCAGCGTGGTCTTGCCCTGGGCGTTGACCGGCATGCGGTCGAGGTACCGCCAGCGGCGCGGCAAGGCCACCGCCGCCACGGTGGCCGCCAGCGCTGCGCGCAGGCGGTTGTTCAATGCCACCTTGCCTTCACGGGCCAGCAGTTCGGCGCCGGCAGCGGTAGGCACGATAAATGCCGCGATCCGCTGGCGGTCGCCAGTCGGCACCACGGCCGCTTGCGCGCCAGCGAGCGCCGCGCTTGTCGCTGCCGTCGCCGGTGTTGCCGACATCGTTAGTGTTGCCTGTGTCGCGGGCATCGCTGGCATCGCCGACGCGGCATGCACTGCCGGCGTTGCAGCTGCCGGCTCGCACACGATGACACGCGCCTCGGCCGCCAGGCCAGACGCCAGCAAGGCCGCTTCCATGGCGGTGAGCGACACCCGCTTTTCCTCGATCTTGACGATGCGGTCGCTGCGCCCGCGCAGCACGAAACCGGAATCAGCGGCATCACCGGCCGGCCCAGCGCGGTCGGCCAGCACCAGCCAGCTGTCGTCAGGCAGGTGCGGCGAGCGTACTTCCAGCGCGCCGTCCTCGCTCAATCTCCAGGCCACGGTAGGGAATGCGCGCCAGGCGTCGTCATCGAGATGGGCGCGCTGGCGCCAGGCCACGCCGCCGGTTTCCGAGCTGCCATACACTTCCACCGGCACCTTGCCCAGCAAGGCGCCAGTGGCCAGCGCGGTGTCCGGCGCCAGCGGACCGCCGGACGAGAACACGGCGCGCAGGTTGCGCGCGGCGCCCGACCAGTCCAGGTGTTCGGGCAGACGCTTCAGGTGGGCCGGGCTGGCCACCAGCACGCAGGCGCCAAACGCCAGCGCCGGCGCCAGCTCTTCGTGGAAGCCCAGGCTCAGCGCGTGCACCATGCGGCCCGTGGTCAACGGCCACAGCACCTTGAACAGCAGGCCGTAGATATGCTGGTGCGACACCGTCGCCACGACCGCCGCGTCGCCGGCGGTGGCGCCGAACAGCTCGTCGAGCGTGGCCACTTCGCTGGCAATCTGCGACAGTTTTTTGGGGATGGCCTGCGGTTCGCCGGTGCTGCCCGAGGTGAACACCACCAGCGCCGGCGCATCCACATCGAGCGCGCCGGCTGGCAGCGCGCCCTCGTGTGCGTGGTTAGACTGATCCGGCTGCAACGGCGCCAGCGCTGCCGGATACTGCCCCAGGAAGCCATCGACGGAACCCCGCAACGCCGCGCACGTGGCGTCAAGCGTATCGGCGCCGAGCCAGATGGTTTTACCGGCATGCCAGGCGCCCAGCAGCGCCGCGCCGAAGTCGATGCTGTCGTCGAGGTACAAGGCAAAATTGGCGCCCGCTTGCGCGCGCAGCAATGCATGCCAGGCACCGGCACGGGCCAGGAAATCGGCAGTCGTTACCAGCGCGCCGGCGCGCCAGCCCACCGGGGCGGCAGCGGGCCGCGCCGCCAGGGCTGCGGCCAGGTTGTCGAGCGGCGTAGAAAACAGGTCATACATGATGCAAGCGCTTTAATCTCAGGCGCACCAGGTATTCGGCGCCGAACAGGACGGCCATCAGCGCGTACGACACCACGCCCGTGTACAGCGACCACACAGCCTCGCTGGCCCACAGCGCCGTACCGAGCGCGATGGCGCCGTTAATGATGAAAAAGCCGCACCATACCTTGGTGACGGTGCGCATATACGCTTGCGCCGGGGGCGGGAAATCTTCGCCGCGCAGGCGCGCCATGCGTTCGACCGCCGACATCGGCGTGGTGAGGCTGTAGGCAAAGCCGCCCAGCATGGCGGCGCTCACCAGCACCGGGTAGAGTTTGAGAGGCAGCAGCAGGTTGCTCCAGATGGCGCAGGCCACCAGCGCCAGCGCGCCGGCCACCGACCAGCGCGCGGCGCCCGACAACCGCAGCGACGGCAGGCGCGTGACGGCGGCGGCCAGCAGCAGCATGGCCAGCCAGCGCGGCTCCACCTTGCCATGTCCGAGCCAGATCGCCAGCGGATACAGCAGCGTCAACGCCACTGTCAGTGCAGTCATCAACATCGGGTTACGCGGGCTCCGTCATCCCGGCCAGCGCATCGACGACGTCGCCGATGGTGCGGATGGTCTTGAAGACTTCGGGTTGCAGGCGCTTGCCGGTCAGCTGCTTGAGCTTGACGGCCAGGTCCACCGCGTCGATGCTGTCGATATCGAGATCGGAATACAGGTTGGAATCGGCGGTAAGCTGCGCCTTGTCCAACTCGAACATCTCGGCCAGCAGATCGATGACCCACTGCTGCAGCTGCTCTTTGCTCATCGCGTTCAAATCAATCATGTCGTGCTCCCTTATTTCTTGCGGTGGGTCGCGATCATCGCCGCCAGCGCCTGCACCGAGGCGAAGTGGCGGCGGGTATCCTCCGAATCGGCGGACAGGGAAATGCCGTACTGCTTCTGCAGCGCCACGCCCAGTTCCAGCGCGTCGATCGAATCGAGACCGAGGCCTTCGACGAACAGCGGCGCAGCGCTGTCGATGTCGTCGGGGGTGATGTCTTCCAGTTGCAGGACATCGATGATCAGTTGTTTCACTTCCAGTTCAAGCATGGCTTCGGTACTTCCCCGTAAAATAATTTTGTAAAAATTCTGTCACCTGGCGCGCCGCCAGCACTTCGCTCGCGCCCTCGCCGATAAAGCCGGCAATCGCCACATCATCCTGCACGTCGATGCGCAGCAGTACCCGGCGCGGCGGCACCCGCCACCATTTTTCGCCTTTGCCCAGCGTGGGCGGATCGCAGCGGATCAGCACCGGCGTGATGTCACGCGCACCGCGCACGGCGATATTGGCGGCGCCGCGCTTCAAGGCGATCACGCCATCGGCGCCGGTGCGCGTACCCTCCGGGAACACGATCAGGTTGTTGCCGCGCCTGAGCGAGGCGATACAGTCGTCCACCAGTTCGGCGCCGCCGGCATTGCTGATATAACCGGCCGCCCGCACCGGCCCGCCCGTAAACGGGTTGTTCCACAACGCGCCTTTGACGATGCAGTCGGCGTTTTTCACGAACGCCATCAGGAACACCGTGTCGATCAAAGTAGGATGGTTGGCCAGGATCAGCAAACCGCCCCGCTCCAGCTTTTCCAGCCCGGTGATCTCGTAGCGCAGCACACCGAGCGCGCGCATCATGTCCACGTAAGCGCGGAAAGCGCGCCGGATGATTTCGCGCGCCGCGCGCACCCGCCGCTCCGGTTGGCGCACCAGCACATTCAACAGCGGGAACACCAGCACCCGCATCAGCACCCCGCCGATGCCGAACACCGCGAAACTCAATCCGGTCGCCAGTACCCGCCAGCAGCGCGACAAGCCGGCCAGCATTGCCTCAGGCTCCGGCGGCGTTGACACCGGCGCCGCCATTACCGAGCGCCCAGTGCCAGCGCAGGCGGCCATCGCAGCGCTCCATGGCCGCCGCGCCGCCCAGGAGAAAGCGCGCCACCGCCAGCCCGCCCGGCAAATCGACGCTCGCCGCGTCGGCACTGGCGGACCAGCGCAGCGTGACAGAAGCGCAGGCCGCCGGTGCGCAAGCCACCGAAGCATCGGCCGCCGATGCACCTGCTGCAGGATAGCCTACCGCCGGAGCGCCGGCCGCAGGAGCACCGGCCGCAGGTTCGCCTGCCGCAGGATCGCCTGCCGCAGGCTCCACCACCGGCGCGGTCAGCAACCACGCCCACGCGTGCGCCTGCTCGACACCGTCGCGAAACGGCAGGAACAATTCGGGCAGCGGCGCGTCGCACGCGACCAGCAACACCGAGGCGGCGCCGTCGGCCAGCAGGCCGCACGCTTCGATCACCGCGTGTTCGATGGTGGCGCCGCCGGCCGCCAGCGCGATATGGTTGGCACGGTCCTTGCGGGCGATCGTCAGCAGGCCGACATGGGCGTTATGAACCGACATGCTGAACGCAGTGGGCGACAGCGGCTCGCCGCGCGCCAGGTCGGACAGCAATTCCACCGCGCGAGCCACCTCGCCATGGCGCGAACAAAAAACGACGGGAACATCGGTGCGGCCATCCAGGCATTCGTACGCCACTTCCAGCGCCATCTTGCCGAAGAAGCCGGCACGCCGGCGCAACATGGGCGGCATCGCTTTTACTCCCGGCTCTTCGCCGAGGATGATCGGTGCGGCCACCGGCGCCTGTGCCCATTGCGTCCACGCGGCCAGCGTGGTCAGTCCCGGCGCCCAGTAAGCGTGGCGGGCAATGGAAAAGGTGACGCCGTCGTTGCGCATGTTGACAATAAATCCAGAGCGTTGAGATTGGGGAGGGTACGAACTCGCGCTCACATGCCTGCAAAAATGCCCGCCGAGGTACGGGTGAAATTATAAACGACTGCCATCCGCCCATAGTGCAGTAAATATCTACCAGGCAACTTAATTGGGGTTTTCTTGTTCTTTTTTGTGCAACCTCAAGCGCAGATTCTCACCGAATGTCACAAATCAAGGAAAAATGACGAAAAAAAAGGCGGCCCGCGCAATTGCGGTACCGCCAGTTAAGCCAAAAATAAGAAACCCTGTGTCAATTCGACATCAGAATACCCACAGCTTGTCGGCCGGCATTTGCAACCAGTAACGCCCCGGCTCGAGCTTGTACTTCGAGTAGGCGCGCAGCCCCGCCGCGCTGCTGTCGGGCGACTTGAACAGGCACTCGAAGCGGTCGCCCAGGTACATGCAGGTCAACAGCGGCATTTCGATGGCGTTGTCCACCGCCGTGGCGCTGATTTTCACCTCTTCCACGCGGATGATGGTGGTGGGCTCCGCGCCAGCCTGGCCGGCGCCGCGCGCGGTGCCCGTCAAGCGGGCGCCGGTCACATCGAGCTGCACGCGGTTGCCGTCGCGCCCCACCACCTTGGCCGGCAGCTTGTTGTTACTGCCCGTGAACTCGGCCGTAAACAGCGTTTCCGGCGTTTCGTACATGCTTTGCGGCGTGCCTTGCTGCTCGATCTTGCCGTTATTGAGCAGCAGGATGCGGTCCGAGATCGCCATCGCTTCGGCCTGGTCGTGGGTGACCATCAGCGCCGAGAGGCCCAGGCGCACGATCAGTTCGCGCAGGAAGGCGCGCGCCTCTTCGCGCAGCTTGGCGTCGAGGTTGGACAGCGGCTCGTCGAGCAGGATCACCGGTGGGTTGTACACCAGCGCGCGGGCGATCGCCACACGCTGCTGCTGGCCGCCCGACAGCTGGTGCGGATAGCGTTCGGCCAGGTGGCCCAGGCCCAGGTTCTTCAGCACATCGGCCACCTTGTCCTTGATCTCGGCCGCGCCCATCTTGCGCAACTTGAGGCCATAGGCGACGTTGTCGAACACGGTCTTGTGCGGCCACAGCGCATACGACTGGAACACCAGGCCCAGGTTGCGGTGCTCGGCCGCCAGCTCGAAGTTTTTGGCGCCGTCGTACACGGCGCGGTCGCCGATGGCGATGGTGCCCTGCTTGGGGCTTTCCAGCCCCGCCACCGCGCGCAGCAAGGTGGTCTTGCCGCTGCCCGAAGGGCCGAGCAGCGCCACCACTTCGCCTTTTTGCAGGTGCATCGATACGCCCTTCAGGATCGGGTTGGCGGTGGCGCCGGTGCCGTAGTCGAGGTGCAGGTCGTTGACAGTGAGTTCATTCATGGTCAGGTCTCGTTTCATGTTGTTGTAGTCCTACGTTAGTTGTGCAGCTCAGTTATGTAACTTCACGCCGAAGCGCAGCGCCACACCGAGGCCGATGGCCACCAGCGAAATATTGATGAACGATAGCGCCGCCACCAGGTCGGTGGAGCCGGACGCCCACAACGACACCAGCATCGCGCCGATCACTTCCGTGCCCGGCGACAGCAGGTACACACCGGTCGAATATTCGCGCTCGAAGATCAGGAACACCATCAGCCACGCGCCCAGCAGGCCGTACTTGATCAGCGGCAGGGTGACGTCGCGCGAGACCTGGCCACGGCTGGCACCCACCGCGCGTGCCGCCTCTTCCAGCTCCGGGCCCACTTGCAGCAGCGCGGTGGAAATCAGGCGCATGCCGTAGGCCAGCCACACCACCGAATAGGCCAGCCACAGGGCGAAAATGGTCGAACGCAGGGAACGCAGCACGGGAATCGCGTTTTCGCTCAGCCACACGGCCACGCCGTTGTCCATGCCCTGCAGGATGCCATCGAGCCAGTTCGGCACGAACAGGAACACCCACAGGAACGACAGGCCGGCCAGCAGGCCCGGCACGGCGCGCGGCACCAGCACGCTGTAATCGAGGAAGCGGCTGATCATGTCCGGCTTGCGGTGCATGGCCAGCGCGATGGCGCAGTAGCAGATCACGGCCAGCGCGCCGCCGACCACGCCGATCAGGATGGTGTTGACGATGCCGCGCACCAGCGACGGCTGGTCGAGGATTTCGCGGAAGTGCTGCAAGGTCAATACGTCGACCAGGCGCACGCCCTCGCCCCAGTACTCGACGAACGAGCGCAGCACGATGCCCGACAGCGGCATGATGATGGTAAACATCAGCCAGCCGAAGATCAGCGCAAACGCCAGCCATTTCCACTGGCCCAGCGGCATGACCTTCGAGCGGGCGCCCTTGCCCTTGATCGAGACGAACTTGTTGGCCGACTTGAGCAGGTAGCGCTGCACCATCACCAGCGGGAACGTCACCATCACCAGGCACACGGCCACTGCCGCCATCAGGTGGTACGACGGGATGCCCAGCTTGTTGGTCAGCTTGTACAGGTAGGTGGCCAGCACCATGTGGCCTTCCGGGTCGCCCAGCACCAGCACCAGGCCGAACACTTCGAAGCCGAGGAACATCACCAGCACGCCGGCATAGGCCAGCGCCGGGGTAATCATCGGCAGCGACACGCCGAACATCACCTGCAACGGCGAAGCGCCGGCCACGCGGGCCGCTTCCTCGACGTCCGAGCCCAGGCTCTTGAGCGCGGACGAGGCGTACAGGTACACGTGCGGCACGTGGGTCAGGCCGGCGATGATGACGATGCTAGTAAACGAATAGATATTCCACGGGATGAAGCCCAATAAATCCTTGGCCCACACCGAATAGAAGCCCACCGGCCCCATCGCCACCACGTAGCCGAAGCCCATCACCATCGGCGACACGAAAATCGGCACCAGCAGCGCCGGCGCGATAAAGCCCTTGCCTGGCAGGTCGGTGCGGATCATCAGGAAGGCCAGCATGCCGCCCAGCGGCACGGCAATTGCCGTCAGGCCCAGCGCCAGGTACAGCGCATTCTTGGCGGCGGACGAAAAATCGGGATCATCGAAAATGAAACGGTAGGCGTCGAGCCCGAACTGCTTGGCCGGCATGAAGAACGGCGCGGTCAAAAAGCTTTGATAAAAGATCAGGAACAGCGGCAGGAAGATGGCGGTGGCAGCCAGCACCACCACCAGGCCGCGCAGCCAGTTGATGCCCGGGCCGCGCCGGCCGCTGCCGGGGAGAGTGAGAGTTTGCATAGGATTTCCGTTTGTGGACAAACGAGGCGAAAAGGGGCCCTCGCCCGCGCCGTGGTGGACGCGGGTTCGGACGCTTGCTTAAGGGACTAAGGGGCTAAGGAACTACAGCCAGGCGCTTACTTCTTGCCGGCCGTGTCCTTCCACTGCTTGAGGAAGGCCATGCGCTTGGCTGGGGCCAGGTATTCCATCAGGCTCGGATGCACGGGCACCGGCTTGACGTTGTCCTTGCCGACCTGCTTGATCAATTCGGCGGATGTGGCCTCGCCGGTCACGTCTTCGCGAATGGCGAACAGTTTCGATTCGTTGGCGATGATGTTCTGGGCGCGGTGCGACAGCATGTAGTCGAGCCACAGCTTGGCAGCGTTGGGGTTCTTGGCGCCCTTGTTGATGAACAGCACGCGCGAGAGCACCAGCGTGTAATCCTTCGGCATCACCACGCCGATCGACGGATCGGTCTTGGCGCGCACCAGCGCATACGAACCCACCACGTTGTAGCCGATCAGGTTTTCACCGGACGAAATCCGCTCCATCATGGTGCCGGTGGACGACTGCACCCGCACCTTGGCCGCGCCGAAAGCGCCGAGGAGATCGGTGAACTTCGGATTGACGCGCGCATCCTGCGCCATCAGCATGAAGCCCACGCCCGATTTTTCGATATCGTAGGTGGTGACCTTGTCCTTGAACTTCGGCTGCTGGATCAGCTTGACGAAGTCGGCGTGCGTTTGCGGCACTTCCTTCGGATCGAGCAGGCGCTTGTTGTAGACGATGGCAGCCGGCTCGAACGTGGTGCCATAGGCCTGGTCTTCCCAGATCGACCATGCCGGCAGCTTGGCGCTTTCCACCGACTTGTACTTGAGCGCATAGCCTTCCGACGCCAGGCGCATTTGCAGGTCCATCGCCGACGACCAGACGGCGTCCGCAGTGGTGCCGCCGGCGGCCACTTCGGAGATGAAGCGGTTATACACCTCGGTGGAATTCATGTCGTTGTATTCGACCGAGATGCCGGGATACAGCGCGCTGAAGTCCTTGACCAGCGGCTGGGTGGCCTTGCTGTCGGTGGCGCCGTACACCACCAGCTTTTTCTCTTTTTTGGCGCCGTCGATGATCTTCTGGTAGTCGGCCGGATAGCCGGCCGGTACCTGCGCCAGCGCGCCGGTGGCGATCAACATCAGGGTGGCGCAGGCAGCGATGGTGGTCTTGAGTTTCATGGTTTTAGTCTCCGTTATTTATATATATAATTTTTAGCGCACCAGGCCGAACTCGGTGGCGCGTTTGCCGTATTCGTCCACGGCCTTGCTGACGTACTCTTTCAATGCATCCCCGGTCAGCGCGAACGGGTACAGTCCTGCGTCGGATCGCAATTGCGCAAACTGCGGGCTGGCCAGCATGCGGTCGAACGCGGCCACCCACTTGCGGTACTCGGCGTCGGGCACCTGGGGGCCCATCCACACGCCGCGTATCAGCGGCCACACCACGTCCACGCCCTGCTCGCGCGCGGTGGGCGAGGACGCCAGCACGCCGGGCAAGCGCTGCGGCGAAAGCACCGCCAGCACCCGGGTATTGCCGCCGGCGGCGTACAGCACCGCCTCGCTGGCGTCGCCCGAGACTACCTGCACGTGGTTGGCATGCATGGCGGTAAACGCTTCGCCGCCGCCTTCCAGCGCCACAAAGCGCAGCACCTTGGGATCGATGCCCGCGCTCCTGACCAGCAGCGCCATCTTGAACCAGTCCTGGCTGCCGGCGGTGCCGGACAGCCCGATCAGCACACTCCTGGGATTGCGCTTGATCGCCGCCAGCAAGTCGCCCAGGTTCTTGTACGGCGAATCGGCGCGCACCGCGATCATGCCGTAGTCGGTACCCAGCGCCGCCACCCAGCGCACATCGCCCACCTTGGCCTTGCCGAACTTGCCTTCGGCCAGGTAGAGCAGCGAACCGCCCGAGAAAGCCACCAGCGTATTGGGCTTGGCGCGCGGCTGCGCCACCAGCGAGTTCCACGCCACCGCGCCGATGCCGCCCGGCAGATACCGGATGGTCATGTCGGACAGCGTCGGGGTGGTGTCGCCGGCTTCGTCGAGTCCCTTCAACCCCTTTTTGGCCAGCTTGCAGGTCAGGTCCATGGCGCCACCCGGCTTGGACGGCACGATGCATTCCAGGTTTGCGGCGTGGACCGCGCTACCGAACAGCAGTGCCGTACAAAGCGTGGCACACAGCGCCAGCATGGCATGGATGGACTTGGAGGTTTTCATGGGTAGTGCTTTCCGGGTGCGGTCACCAGGTACTAGAAGCGGTGCTGCATGCCGACGGTGACGCCGCGCTGGGTGCTGGCATAGCCGGCGTCGTCGCGCGAAAGTCCGGTCAACTGGCCGTTCTTCGCCTTGGCGTAGGCGGCCGATACATGCAGGTCGGTGCGCTTGGACAGCGCATAACGGTACCGCGCCACGTACATGGTGGGGTCGGCGTCGCGGCCGGCGGCCACGTTCTTGACGTCGATATGGTACACGGCGCCGGTAATGGTGGTCACCTCGTTCGGCTTGTACGCCACGCCGCCCCAGGTGGTGGTGGCTTCCACGTCGGCGGTCAGGGCGCGGCCCGCGCGCAGGTTGTAGTCGCGGCGTACGGCCCAGAACTTGAGCGGACCGGTTTCATAGTTGGCGCCCACGTGCCAGACCGTGTTTTCATCGCGGTTGCCGGTGGCGACCACGGTGTTGCCGTTGTTGCGCTCCCAGGTGGCCATGAAGTTGGCGGTACCGGAACCGATGGCCAGCTTGTACGCGCCGGTCACGCCGGCCTTGGCGCTGTCCTGCGTGTTACCGGCCTGCTCGCCCAGAGCGTAGTTGGCGCCGAAGCGGAAATTGCCGAAAGTGCCCGCGTACTTGATCAGGTTGTCGTAGCCGGTGGTGAACCCGTATTTGCTTGGCCCCGTGGCCGGCCCCGAGGTGGCCCACGAGTAGAACGGTGCAAAGCCCATCGGATCGTAGGCGATCACGGTGTCGTACACGCTGGTAAACGAGCGGCCGATGATCACGCGGCCGAAAGCGCCGTCCAGGCCCACGTAAGCCTGGCGGCGAAACAGCGCGCCGTCCTGGCCGCCGCTGTCCATCAGGATGCCGCCTTCGAGGTTGAACACGGCCTTCAGGCCGTTGCCCAGGTCTTCGCTGCCGCGAAAGCCCCAGCGCGACGTGTTCATGCCGCCGGAAATGGTCTTGGCGACGCGCCCGCCGTTGGCGTCGGCATGGTTCAGGCTTTCGACGCCGACGTCGAGCAGGCCGTAGAATTGCACGTTCGACTGGGCATGGGCGGAACCGGTGGCAGCAGCGGCTGCGATCAGGGCGGAAATGGCAAGGCGTATCGCGGCGCGCGATGAGGCGTGGTGCATGGGTTGTCTCCGTGGATATAATTATTAGTGATGTCTGTTATAAACATCTGGCATCCACTATAAGATTTGCTTCCTTTCAAATAGCTTTCATCGCCGTAGCGCGTTCACAAATAGCAACAGCCCTATCTTTTTGCCACGCGCCCGACGATGATGTCGGCCACAACATCAGTCATAAAAACATCATGCGCATACTGTTAGTGGAAGACCATACCGAACTGTCGCACTGGCTGGCCAAGGCCCTGCGCGACGCCAACCTCACCGTGGAATGCGCAGACAACGGCGCCGACGCCGACGCCCTGCTCCATACCCAGGACTACGCGCTGGTCATCCTCGACCTGACCCTGCCACGCATGGACGGCCTGGATGTGCTGCGGCGCCTGCGCGCACGGCCGGCGCCACGCGGCCAGACGCCGGTGATGATCCTCACCGCGCGCGGCGGCCTGGACGACAAGGTGCAGGGCCTGAACCTGGGCGCCGACGACTACCTGCCCAAGCCGTTCGAACTGGCCGAACTGGAAGCGCGCGTGAAAGCGCTGCTGCGCCGCCGGATCGGCAGCGAGGCGCTGGTGTATTCGTGCGGCGCGCTGGCATTCGACACCGTCACCCGCCTGTTCAGCTACGGCGGCGCGCCGCTGGCGCTCACCCCGCGCGAACACGCTGTGCTCGAAACCCTGATCACCCGCACCGGCCGCGCCGTCTCGAAAGAAAAGCTGTTCGACGAAGTGTTCGCGCTGGCCGACGACGCCAATATCGACGCCATCGAACTGTATATCCACCGGGTGCGCAAGAAGCTCGACATCGCCGTGCCCGACGCCGCCGTCATCACCACGCTGCGCGGCATCGGCTACCTGCTGCAACCCAAGCCGGCAGCCTGACCGCGCCCATGCCAGCCAGCGCCCACGCCCCGTCGAAAACGCCCGGCAGCCTGCGCGGCCAGCTGCTGCGCTGGCTGCTGGGGCCCTTGCTGGCGCTGGTGGCGCTCAACACCGTCTTCGTGTATCGCAACGCCCTCGACGCCGCCGACGTGGCCTACGACCGCTCGCTGCTGGCTTCCACCCGGGCGCTGGCCGAGCGGGTGTCCATCGTCGGCGGCAAGGTGGTGGCGGACGTGCCGTACGTGGCGCTCGACAGCTTCGAGACCGACACCATGGGCCGCATCTATTACAAGGTGTCGGGCATCCGTGGCGAGACCGTGTCCGGCTACGGCGACCTGCCGCCGGTGCCGGCCAACGTGCCGCGCTCGGAGACCTACCCGGCGCTGGTGCGCTTCTATCACGCCAACTACAACGGCCAGCCGGTGCGCATCGCCGCGCTGCTGCAACCGGTGTATGACGATTCGATGCGCGGCATCGCCCTGATCCAGGTGGGCGAAACGCTGGAAGCGCGGCGCCTGCTGTCGAACCAGATCCTGTTCGACACCCTCACCTGGCAAGCCTTGCTGCTGCTGGCCCTGGCGCTGCTGGTGTGGTTTGCCGTGCGGCTGGTGCTGCAACCGCTGATGCGCCTGAAAAGCGCGGTGGAAGCGGGATCGATCAACGACAGCACCGACGTCGATCCGGCGCTGGTGCACAAGGAGGTGCGCCCGCTGGTGGCGGCGATGAACCATTCGCGCGCGCGGCTGCAGCACTTGATCGCGAGCCAGCGCCGCTTCATCGCCGACGCTTCGCACCAGTTGCGCACCCCGCTCACGGTGCTCAAGACCCAGGCCGAACTCGCCTTGCGCGAGTGCGACCGCACCGGCAGCGACCCCGAACAGACCCGCGCCGCGCTGCGCCAGATCGTCCAAAGCATGGCCGTCACCACCGACTCAACGGTCAACCTGGCCAACCGCCTGCTGACGCTGGCGCGCATCGAACATGGCGGAGATGCCGAAGGCGCGGCAGCGCTGGCCGCGCCGGTATCGCTGCGTGACATCGCGCGCCAGGTGGGCCTGGAGCTGGCCATGGCGGCCGTGGCCAAGCAAATCGACATGTCGCTCGATGCCAATGGGCCGGGCATGGTCGAGGGCCAGGCCCTGCTGCTGCACGAGATGATCGCCAACCTGGCCGACAATGCCCTGCGCTATACACCGCTGGGCGGCAGCCTGGCGCTGACGGTGCACGAGGATGACAGCGGCGTGGTGCTGAAGGTGTCCGACAGCGGCCCCGGTATCGCGGCGGCCGAGCGCGAACGCGTGTTTGCGCCGTTCTACCGTGCCGCTTCCACGCTGGAGCGCAATCCCGGCGGCGCCGGTTTGGGCCTGGCCATCGTGCAGGACATCGCCACAGTGCACGGCGCCACCATTACCCTTGGCGACACGCCCGGCGGCGGCTTGCTGGTAGCAGTACGCTTCGCCCCCGGCACTGCGGTTAAAATGCCCGCTTAACGTTTGTTACCACCTTCAGGAGCTGTACATGATCACCAAACAGGATATGGTCGACCTTTTCGCCGACATGAAACAAAACGCGCCGTGGGACAGCAACAAGCCGCTGCTGTGGGGCTATTTCTTCTCCGACCAGGACCAGGCCAAGCTCGAACGCGCAGCGCCGCTGCTGCAAGCGAAGGGCTACCAGGTGGTGGGCATTTTCGACTCCAAGCCCGAGTCCGACACCCCGGCGCTGTGGTGGCTGCACGTGGAAAAAGTGGAAAAGCACACGGTCGATACGCTGGACGTGCGCAACCAGGAATTCTACAAATTTGCCGACGAACAGCAGATCGAAACCTACGACGGCATGGACGTGGCGCCCGCGCCCTGAATCACGCCAGGCAATATTGTCAATCAAACAGGCACGTGGACCGGTTTCGCCCTATGATGCGGAGTTGACCGTTCCATAACCGACCACCATGCTCTCGAAACTGTCGTTTCGCCAGCTGCTGTTGGGCGTTTTCCTGTTGATCGCTGTGTTGCTCAGCGCAGCGTCCCTGCATGCGCTGTGGACGCTCGACCGCCTGACCGCCCACAGCCGCGACAGCGGACACCACGCGCTGGCGCTCACCCGCCATACCCAGCAACTTGCCGAGCGCAGCGTTGCCATGACGCGCAGCGCGCGCCAGTTCCTTGTTTTGGACGACCCCGCCTTCCGCGAGCGCTATGCCGATGCCTGGCGCGAAGCGCGCGCTTCGCTCGATTCCTTGCAGCAAGGCTTGCCGCGCGCATCCACCCAGCAATTCCAGCGCTGGCGCGAAGCGGGCGAACAAGCGTGGGACTTGCTGCAAGCGCCGGCGCGGCCGCGCAGCACTGCCCGCCAGCAGGACCTGGAGCGGGCGCTGGCGCCGCTGCCGGAAGTCGATGACTATCTTGCTGCAGAAGTAAAACAGGAAGTGGAACGCCGCAATGCCGCCCTGCTCGACGAGCTCGACCAGCGGCGCGCGGTGCTCGGTGCGCAAGTGGTCGCGTCCATCGTGCTGGCCGCCCTGCTGGCCGGCGGCTTCGGCCTGTGGCTGTCGCGCCCGTTGGCGCAGATCGAGGCCAGTATCGACTTGCTGGGCGAAAACCGGCTCGACAAACCAATCACCGTGCGCGGCCCCGCCGACCTGCAACGCGTGGGCCAGCAACTGGACTGGCTACGCCAGCACCTGGCCCAGCTGGAAGAAGACAAGGCGCGCTTCATGCGCCATATCTCGCATGAACTGAAAACGCCGCTGGCAGCGCTGCGCGAAGGCGTGGCCCTGCTGGAAGACGGCGTGGCGGGTGAGCTCACCGCCAACCAGCGCGAGATCGCCGGCATCCTCAACCAGAACACGGCAGCGCTGCAAAACCAGATCGAAGCGCTGCTGCGCTACAACGAAGCCAGTTTCGACGCCGACCACCTGCATCGCGCACCAACCGACATGGCGGTGCTGGTGGCGTGCGTGATCGACAGCCAGCGCTTGCAATGGCAGGCGGCGGGCCTGACGGTGAACTGCCAGGGGCTGGCGCGGCCCATCGCGGTGGACGCTGATAAAATGGCGGTTGCCGTCAGCAACCTGCTGTCCAATGCGGTACGCTTCAGTCCGCATGGCGGCCTGGTGTATTTCCGTCTTGGCGAGCGCGACGGCAAGCTGCTGCTCGACTGTAATGACCAGGGGCCGGGCGTGGCGCCGGACGACGCCGCCCGCATCTTCGAGCCGTTTTACCAGGGCGAGCGCCAGCCGCCGGGCGCACGACACGGCAACGGCATCGGCCTGTCCATCGTCCACGAATATATCGCTGCCCACGGCGGCAAGCTGCAGTTGCTGCCCACGCGGCGCGGCGCGCTGTTCCGTATTGAACTACCTTATCCAACCTGATGGTTTTAACCTGATTTATTCCGGAAGACTCGCTCAAAAAATGCCAGCCTCGACCATGTCCGATGTATCCGTACACCACCGCGCCGTGCGCTGGCAGCCCTTGTTGTGCCTGTTGCTGTGCGCGGGCCTGGCCGCCTGCACCACCACCCGGCCCCGGGTACCGGCCCTGTCGGTCACACCCGCGCCCGCGCTGGAGGCGCCGCAGCCGCTCGACGACATCGGCCCGCTGCTCAATTATCACCAGGCGCTGCGACGGATGAGCCAGGGCGAGCTGTTGAAGGAACTGAGCGGCCTGGTGCAGCAAAAACGCACGCCGCGCGTCGCGCTGCAAACCGGCATGGTGCTGATGCTCACGCGCGGCAGCGGCGACTTGAACCGCGCCCAGGGCCTGCTCGACAACGTCGCCAATTCCACCGAAGCCAACGCTGCGCCGTACAAGCCGCTGGCGCTGATGTTGTCCAGCTACTGCGGCGAAGCGCGGCGCCTGGCCGAGCACGTGGACAAGCTCAATGCCCAGCTCACCACGCAGCAAAAGGACAGCCAGCGCCGCATCGACCAGCTCAATGACATGGTCGAGGGCCTGAAGAATATCGAACGCACGCTGCCGCTGCGCCCGTCCGCCAGCACCGCGCCGGGAGTGGTCAAATGAATGGTGAAGTGAAAAACGCTCCGGGCCACGGCGCCCACCTGCTGGTGGTCGATGACGACGCCGACCTGCTGCGTCTGCTGTCGATGCGGCTGACCGCCAACGGCTACCGGGTGACCGGCGTGGGCAGCGCCGAGGCGGCGCTGGCGCGGCTGTCGATCGAACTGCCGCGCCTGGTCATCAGCGACATCCGCCTGCCCGACCGCGACGGCATGTCGCTGTTCCAGGAAATCCGCAGCAGCCACCCGGCGCTGCCGGTGATCCTGCTCACCGCCCACGGCACCATTCCGGACGCAGTGGAAGCGACCACGCTGGGCGCCTACGCCTACCTGACCAAGCCGTTCGACGCCAAGCTGTTATTGGAACGCATTGCCCAGGCGCTAAGCCTGTCCGCGCCGGCTGCCAACGTTGCCGACAGCGACAACGCCTGGCGCGCCGGCCTGATCAGCCGCAGCCAATGCATGGACGAGCTGCTGGCCGAAGCGCGGCTGGTGGCCGCATCCGACGCCAGCATCCTGATCCGGGGAGAGAGCGGCACCGGCAAGGAATTGCTGGCCAACGCCATCCACCGCGCCAGCCGCCGCGCCAAGGCGCCGTTTATCGCTGTCAACTGCGGCGCGATCCCCGAGGCGCTGCTCGAGTCCGAACTGTTCGGCCACGTGAAAGGCGCGTACACGGGCGCCATCGGCAGCCGCGAAGGCCTGGTGCAGGCAGCCGACGGCGGCACCCTGTTTTTGGACGAGATCGGCGACATGCCGCTGTTATTGCAGGTAAAACTGCTGCGGGTATTGCAGGAGCGCGTGGTGCGCCAGTTGGGTTCGGACGTCGGTCGGCAGGTCGATGTGCGCATCCTGTCCGCCACCCACCGCGATCTCGACGCGGCCATGGCCGAGGGCCAGTTCCGCGAAGACCTGTATTACCGCCTGAATGTGATCACGCTCACGCTGCCGCCGCTGGCGCAGCGGCGCGAGGACGTCACGCCGATGGCCACCCAGTTCCTGCACAGCCTGGCAGCCAAGTACGGCAAGACCGTGCACGGCTTCGCCCCGGACGCGCTCGAAGCGCTGACCACGGCCTCCTGGCCCGGCAATGTGCGCCAGCTCTATAACGTGGTCGAGCACGTGTGCGCGCTGGCTACCGCGCCGCTGATCCCCTTGTCGCTGGTGCAGCGCGCACTGCGGGTGCCGTCGCTGGAAGTGCTCAGTTATACGGAAGCGAAGCAGCGCTTCGAGCGCAACTACCTGGTTCAATTGCTGAAACTAACCGACGGCAACGTCGCCGACGCCGCCCGCCTGGCCGAACGCAACCGCACGGAGTTCTACCGGCTGCTGCAAAAATACGACCTCGACGCCGCCACTTTCCGGTCCGGCGCCAGCCTTGTCGCTCCCGAACGACAAGATTAAATCCTTACAAATCAATTACTTGAGAAATGGCGGCCGATAGTTGTCGCCATTTCCCGACAAAATCCCCGCCTTCTGGCTGCAAAAGCCGCCGCCAAGTCATTTCCACACAGAATTTTCTCGACAACTCTTTGATTTTAAATCACTTTATCGAGCTGGCACGGCGTTTGCTAAGTATTGGGTAACGTCACAGACGTCTTATCCCCAAACTCGATAAAGGAAGATCATCATGATGACCAACAAACTGCTCGCCCGCCTGATGGTAGCCGCTACCCTGACCGCCGCCGCTGCGACCGGTACCGCTTTCGCCGCAGGCCAACAGGAAGGTGCACTGGCTGGCGCCGCCAAGTCCGGCACCGCAGCCACTGATGAAGCCATCACCAGCAAGATCAAATCTTCGCTGGCCGATCAGAAAGAAGTTGGCGTGACCACCACCGACGGTGTGGTTGTCCTGAGCGGCGCGGTGCAAAGCACCGAAGCCGGCACCAAGGCCATCCAGGTCGCCTCGGCCGTGCCAGGCGTGAAGGAAGTCAAGAGCGAACTGACCGTGGCCACCAAGTAAGCGCCACGCTCACCGAATCCGGGGATAGCGATATCCCCGCCCGTCATTACCCCGTAATGGCAACGCAGTACCCTGTAAGTAGTTTATGACCCTGTTGTAGTACCCTTTGTATCACCCTAGTAACTGACCCTTTGCCGGATAGCGTGCGTAGCGCTATCTGGCTTTTTTTTTGCCGGAATATTTCTAGGGATATGTTTACATTGGGACGGTCCGCTTTCGCCCCAAAGCGGCCAGTCACCGGCGTCCGCCATCGCTCCATCTCGGCCCTCGCATCAATGCTGAGAATTGCTCCAACTGTCAGTCAGATAAGCCACGAAATGTCAGGGAACCTCAAAAAACAGAAGGACTGACCCAGCGTCCATGACCCCGTCCTCCCTTCATCAATGCACACTGCGTGACGCCTTGCTAAACATTAGCCTGTCGAACAGCCGACAGAAAATAATCAGCCTCTCCAGGCGGAAATTCACGAAACAACTTGGGAGTCACGTCAACCAGCACACCCTTCAAATATAAAATCATCTTATGCTCGGAGTCCGCCTCTATAACATCGCAATCAGGAAGATCAATGTCGCACTCAATCATGCAATTATAATGAGCCTTCCCACCAGTTATTAACTTCATATCGTAATTTCTCCGAACACGCAGCTTGCACACTCTAAATCCAGCCTGAATGCTACTTATCGAATGGAATGACAGGTATATTGCATCGATCTCCTCAAACCCGGATTGATTCAAAATTCCATTTAAAGAGGCATTAAGCGTCTTGGCGCATTGTTTCAGCAGCCCGCCAGGTCCCTGGGTATGTACATATATTCCAAATTCCATTTTCTATCTCTTTGTATTATTTCCATGGGGAACCTGCCCATTGAACGGTGCGTAGCCTCTGAGCTTTAGTGCTTCAAAGAGTTTTGCAGTCGCTTGTGTCCAAACATGCGGTATCACAAAAACCAACTTCGATTCTAGAAATTTTGCCTTCAGCGATAATGCGGCCATCGCCGTACTGATGGCGGCGCTGCAGTGATAAACCCGTGTATAGAAGATAGCACGCGGTCCCAGTGTATCAGTTTACAACTGCGGATGAGAACTGCATAAGGCCGAAATCGGTCAAATTCCGCCTAAATAGGCAGCAAGCAGACCATCTGAACTTTCAATTCCGAGTACGTCCATTATCGACTCCAGCTCGGAACCGAAGTGTTCACGCGCTTCTGTATCCTCGTTCTCAACCAAGACTAACGACTGCTGAAATTCGGCAAGAACCCAAAGCTTTGTAGAGTTGGCTTGAACTCCATCTATCAATCGAAGAAGTAAATCATTGAGAATCGTTGACAAACGTTCTTTCTCCTCCGCTGTGTTTTCGCCAGGAAGCGAGCCAAATTTTTCTACAGCTTTAAGGATGTGTAACTTCACCACTGTCGAGTCATCAACCTCGATTGGCTCATCAATAACTTCTGATAGGGAGTAATAGTTCATACAACAGTTTCATTTTGGTGTTGGTGAGAGGCTGCTTATGGCCGAATCGGGACTTTCATGCAGCACCTATCGCGATTTCTTTGTCAGGTCAGAGAGATAGCTTTTAAACTCGGGCCTGTCAGACGCGACGTAGAGCGATCCGTAGCGCGGCAATGTGTAGGTCAATCCGCTGCCATTGAGCATCAACAAATATGTCTTCCCAGACTCCAAAGAAATTGGGCAGCGCGCATGAGCTTCCTCACCGGTGCTGGTGGCTCCGCGAATTACATCGCCTGCATGCTTCGTTCCTTTGATTACACGAATGACTTTTCCCCCGAAGCTGAAAGGCTTGGCATATCGGCCTTCTCCCGACGAAGCCGCATAAATCAATTGGTCCACCCGAATCACATACACATGCTCATAAGCTTGAAGCTCTGCGGCAGGAAACGTCGTCGGATAGATTCGATCTTTACACGCTAGCGCGATCGATGGACATAGTATCGATGCCAATGCCAACGAGAGCGAAACAAGCATGAGGAATGGGCGCAACCCGACAGACATTTTAATCTCCAACGTTTCATGAAAATTGTGCGACCTCGCCCTTTAGGTCTACTGATGGCCGGTTCCAGCCTTTCCAAAAACTCTTGTGTGCCAGTACATCTGCGGAGACGCAAACCATGCTTCGTTTCTGGCATTTCTAAATTTGGCAAGCTGATTCATTGGTATCTCGTATCGAGAGAAGAGCGCCACCAAGTCTCTTAGAGAGGCTTGACCGGTAGTTGTCAACAAAGATGTCGCGTCAAGTCATGCAGCTTTTCTTAATTCCTCTGGCGGTTTCCGCTCCGGATTCAGCCAGACCTCATCGTTCAATTCCCAATCCCGCGTAGTCCCGGTCCAGCG